>Ga0209007_1000058_pt1 | contig 71185 bp, 57 predicted proteins | sample JacPinW_OM1H0_O2_FD_187961 | JGI IMG/M metagenome (GOLD analysis project Ga0209007, IMG submission 187961) | Forest soil microbial communities from Algoma, Ontario, Canada - Jack Pine, Ontario site 1_JW_OM1H0_O2 (SPAdes) (version 2) | ecosystem: Environmental > Terrestrial > Soil > Boreal... | reverse complement strand
AGCAGTTGGCCTCCATCGCCGCACAGTTGAGCGACCTCATGCGGCGATTCAAAATCGAGCGCCGCGAGCCTGAAGAGGAAAATGTGAAGGAAATTTATGTAGAGAAGGTTCCGGCAAAGGCAAGAGCGCAAGGAGCATAGTGAAACAACCGGCAGCTCTCTACGAACAAACCAAAGAATTCAACGGGGGAAAGTACGGCGGAAGAAATCTGGGGTGGGAAACGGGAATCGAACCCGCAACCGTCGGAGCCACAGTCCGGTGCTCTGCCAGTTGAGCTATTCCCACCGCCGTCTTCATTATAGCAACTTCGATGGTTGCAACAGCGACGATAGCAACCGCGATGCGCGATGTAAGAAATCACATTCGCGTATCGTAACTACAATTCCAATCGGTTGTCGTCGTCCTAACGTTTGATCTCAAACACCGTGCCATAAGAAGAAGTACCTCCGGCGTCGGTCGTGCCGTAGAGATTGCCAGCAGCATCGAAGATCAGGCTATCTACTGGGTTGAGCCCGTCGTGACCGCTATCGCTGAAATCATGCAGCACCCATTCCGTCCACGGCCCTGACGCAGTAGGCCTCAACTCAAAGGCCGTGCCGTAGCCGCCTGCGCCGTAAGCCAACGTGGTGCCGTAGAGATTGCCTGAGAAGTCGAAGATCAAACCGGCATACGGAGAAGCCCCGCTCACTCCACTCTGATTGAAATTATGCAGAATCTTCTCACCCCAGCCGCCGGCCGGCCCGGGCATGAGTTCATACGCCGTACCCCAGTCATACGCGCCGCCGCCATTTGTCATGCCGTACAGGTTCCCGGCGGCATCAAAAATCAGGCTGCCGACGGGCCAGCCACCATCGGTGAGGTTGAAATGATGTAGCACCCTCTCAGTCCAACGGCCGCCGGCTTCGGGTAACAGCTCAAACACAATACCGCAGCCCGCGTAGCCCGTGCGGAGGCATGAGCCAGTACCGCCCTCATAAGTCACGCCGTATAGATCGCCGGTGGCATCGAAGACCAGACCGGCAACGGGAAATGTCCCATCCGTTCCATTCCCGAAGCTATGCAGTACCTTCTCGGTCCAACCGCCGCCCGCCTTGGGCGACAACTCGAAGACAGTACCACAACCGACCAAGTTATCCTCCGAGGTGCATGGCCCCGTGCCTCCCCAACTCGTCGTGCCATAGAGGTTGCCGGCGGCGTCGAAAATCAGGCTGCCGACGGGAGAATATCCATCCTTGCCGCCGTAGCTGAAGTTATGCAGAACCGTGGTCGTCCAACCATCCGCACTGGGAGTCAACTCGAATACTGTCCCGTAGCCGTAGGTGCCTCCCTCATTTGCCAAACCATAGAGATTACCAGCGGCGTCGAAAATCAAGCCTCCGTTGCGTCCTGGAGTGCCCCCGTCCGAGTCTTGGAAATTGTGCAGCACGGTTTCGGTCCATCCGCCACCCGCGACGGGAGTCAATTCGAAGACCGTTCCGAAGTTGTAAGTGCCACCCGTGCTTGTCATGCCGTAGAGGTTGCCGGATTTATCGAAGATCAAGTTGGAGGTGGGGGTTGTCCCGTCTGCGCCGTTGTCCGTGAAGCTAAAGTTGTAGAGCACGGCTTCCTTCTGCGCGGCAGCACGTGTGCCCGTCATAAGTGTGGCAATCACGAACGTCGTCAATACCAAAGTCATTGCGAGGGAAGGTTTCCGGGCTGGCATGATTCATCCTCCTAATGATGATTTACTGATTTCGCGCTGATCGAGTGGCTAGGTTTCTTGCGAGAAGGCAATCTCTGCACATTACAGTAGAAATGTGAGTGGCGGCCCTCACTCGGGAAGATGCAAACTTTATTGCAGAAGCGGGGTGAAGTCAAGGACGCGACGATCACGCGAATGCGGGAATAATTACTTCTCAGTTAGAAGGCGGCTCCATAGGGAACCGAGCAGGTGAGTCAGGCTGGAAAAGGATACGCAGAAGAAGAGTGACGAGAAACTATCGAGAGTTCCATGTAGTAAGTCGGAAAGACGGGATAGCAGCTTAGGAGGCTCAGGCAATGCCGCGGGATTGGAAACGTCTTCGCTCACAGGTTTCGGGAGAATTTCGTTTGACTGCACTTCTTCGATTAGGGCTGTGAGCGGCTGGTGGAGAACTAACTATCCGCGCCCCACCCCAACATATTCAAATCCCATGGCGCGCAGTCGCGTCGAATCCAGCAAGTTCTTCGTGTCTACGATGATCGGCCTCTTGAGCAACTGCTTGATACGGTCAAAATCGAGGGCGCGGAATTCCGGCCAGCCCGTGCCTACCACCAGCGCATCCATGCCTTCTGCCGCCGCATAAGCTGTCTCGCAATAGCGCACCGATCCATTCAGACGCGTTTTAGCATCGCCCAGCGCCACCGGATCGTAGGCCCGCACGCGCGCGCCTTTTGCGACCAGCGTCTCGGCCAACTGTATGGCGGATGAACCGGCCACCGAATTCGTATTCGGTTTGAAGGCCAGGCCCAGAATGCCCACGTCCTTGTTCTCCACCGAATTCAAAGCCGTCGCAATCTTGTCGACCAATCGATCCGCGAGAGTGTGGTTAACATCCCTCGCCGCGGTCAGAACTTTCAACATAACGCCGTTGGCTTTAGCCAGCTCCGCCAGCGAATCCATGTCGGATTCGGCGAACACGCCGCCCATGCCGGCTCCCGGCTGCAGGCAGCGCGGAGCAATCTTCTTATCGAGGCCCAGAGCCAGAGCCAGGTTCACCGCATCGGCGCCCACGCGCTCACACAGGGCTGCGACTTCGTTGATGAAAGAAATTTTCGTCGCCACGAAGGCCGTCGCCGATTCCCGCACCAGTTCGGCCGTGGCCTGGTTGGTGACGATCACAGGCACGCCACGCATCACCAGCGGATGAAAAATCTGTTTCAAGATATGCACCGCTTCGCTGGAGGTCGAACCCAGAATCAGACGATCCGGCCAGTTGAAGTCCTCGACCGCGCAACCGTCGGTAAAAAACATAGGCTGGGAAACGATCGTGGCCGTCAGGCCGGCATCCTGCAAACTTTTTTCCAGAGACGAAGCTGTGCCGACGCCTGCCGGCGTGACGATGGTCAGAATGGGTGGTTTAGGGGCCAAACGCGCTATGCGCAGCACTACATCGACTAGATTGTCAGCGCTGTCTTCCGCCAGAAAAATAACTTGCGTCTTGCGCGCAAAAGATTCGATGTCGGTGGAGTACGCGAGCCGTCCCGCGCGCACATTGCGCCGGATGATCTCTTTCAGATTTTTTTCGAAGAAGGGAATGTTGCCTTGTGCCATCTCGACCATGCGCGTGCGGTCAGGATGACAGCAGGAAACTGGAGTGCCAAAATCAGCCAGGCAGGCCGAAATCACTGTCCCGAGAAAACCCGAACCATAGACTCCGATCTGCATCCTTCGCCCCCGGCTTTCGTGAACCCTGCTTAAACCCGCTCCTGTCGCGGGATTCGCACATCTCTTACTCTTTACTGTTTACAGGGCGTGACATAGCCGCGCAACGCACGGGAGTGAAATGTACCAGGGGCCATGTACTGTCGGCGGGGGTAACGTAACAGGCAGGTAATCAGGCGGTGGTTACGGGTGGAAGATCCTCAGGAGCGCATGTCGCGCTGCTTTAATTCGCCTTGCGAGCTTCCAGTTCAACGTCGGCTGTTCCACTCAAGGGTAAGTTCTCCAGTTTCATCTTTCACAGTGTAGCCCGCCGGGGCTTCGAACAGGCTCGCGTCCGGCTCGCTGCGGCTGATGTTGATCAGTTTTTCGGTTTGTTCCCCGTATTGCGGATCGTCCGTTTTGCTGAGGATAACCTCTTTCAACTCCGGGGACCTCCATGACTCATGTGTTTGGATGATAGGACGATCGTTGCCCATGGTGCCCACGGGCCAGGTGGTTGTGCGCCGCTTGCTTCCGCCTGTATTCCCATCGCCGTGAACAAGCTGAATTATGAGTACAGCCTCAGAACGATTCTGACTGCAGACAGGAATCCCTAGGGCGAAACTAGGCTGCCACCGAGTAGGACCGGGGCCAAGTCCACCCAGCAGTTTTGCGCGTCTTCCCGCACAAAAGTAAGACGGTCGAGCAGGATGCGGCGGCTTCCTGCATACTGTCGCCAGCGTTCGCGGGCAACTTCCAACGCCTGGTGCGCGGCCTGCTCCGTCGGCATTTTCACGATCGTCAAGTGAGGAATGTAAGGCCACTCTTCGGCATAGGCCAGGGTTCGCGTATTGAGCTGGTCATGCAGTTTACGCAGACGCGTAGCCGCGTTACCGACGCGGATGTAAACCGTGGGCGTGGTGGGCGCGAAACTTTCCATGTCACCCAAAGTTACTTCGAAGGGCTCGGCCTGGCTGCAAATTCCGGCGAGCACCTGCAGCGCCGCGCTTTCGGCTCCCTGCAAAGGCCGCGGCGGCAGAAGGGTGAGATGGGCCATAAAATGAGGCAAGCCGGGATACAGTTCCCGCCGGAGGTTCTCCACGAACTCTCCCACTGGACTTTTCACATACGCAACTAACGCATACCGCAGGCTCGCCATGTCAGCTGAAAATTATAGCGCGCTTCCGTCGTTTATAATGAAAGTGTCGTTGATTCAGAAAAGTTGTTGTTGACAAAGTCGGGGCGTAGCGCAGCCTGGTAGCGCACCTGCCTTGGGCGCAGGGGGTCCGCGGTTCAAATCCGCGCGCCCCGACCAAATTTTCCCAGTTCCCATCCACCGCAAATATCTGCTACTGTGCAAAGCTCACGTTGAAGTTAGACGCGCGGTCCGATCCTCTAGTTTTCAAGCATTAGATTTTTCAGCAGCGCGAATTTCCTTTCACTAACCATGTCTACTCCAATTGTCACTTCAGAACCCGGCGCCGCACGCTCCGACCCTCCGCGCCGCAAGCCGTTCTATACCTCTTTGTGGATGCAAGTGCTAATTGCCATGATGCTCGCCCTGGTTCTGGGATATTTCAGTCCCGCGCGCGCCGTCGCCATGAAGCCGTTGGGCGACGCCTTTATCCGCATGATCACGATGATCATCACGATTCTCATTTTCTGCACGGTAGTCACCGGCATCGCCGGCATGCAGGACTTGAAAAAAGTGGGACGCGTGGGCGGCAAGGCTCTGCTCTACTTTGAAATTGTTTCCACCATCGCACTGGCCGTCGGACTGATCGTCGGCAACTTGGTGCGTCCCGGCAGCGGCTTCAATGTAAATGCGGCGTCGCTGGACGCGAGAGCCGTCGCCGACTATGCCGGCCAGGCCAAAGCGCAAACCGTCACCGAATTTTTGATGCACATCATTCCCACTACGGTGACCGACGCTTTTGCCAAAGGCGACATCCTGCAAGTTGTATTTATCTCGATTCTGTTTGGCTTTGCGCTATCGTCGACGGGGCCGCGCGCAAAGCCGATTGTCGCGCTGCTGGAATCGCTGACCCATGTGGTTTTTCGCGTGGTGAATATTCTGATGTTGTTTGCACCCATCGGCGCTTTCGGCGCCATGGCCTTCACCATTGGCAAGTACGGCTTCGCTTCGCTGGGTCCGTTGGCCAAGCTGATTGCCACTTTTTATGTGACCTCGATTTTGTTCGTACTCATTGTGCTGGGCGCAATTTGCTGGGCCGCGGGCTTCAACATCGTGAAATTTCTACTGCATATCAAAGAAGAAATTCTGCTGGTGCTGGCGACCAGTTCGTCGGAAACAGCAATTCCTACACTGATGGAGAAACTGGAAAAGCTGGGCTGCTCGCGGTCTCTGGTGGGCCTGGTGGTTCCCACTGGCTACACCTTCAATACCGACGGCAGCGGCCTCTATATGACGCTGGCGGCGTTGTTCGTAGCCCAGGCCACGAATACGCATCTGACGCTGCTGCAGCAGATGACTATTTTTTCAGTCGCCACGCTAACGTCGAAAGGAGCGAGCGGCGTACAGGGAGCATCTTTCATCGCGCTGGTCGCAACCTTGTCGGTGATCCCGACGATTCCGGTAGCTGGGATGGCGCTGATCCTCGGCATCGACCGCTTCATGAGCATGTTCCGCGGGCTGGTAAACATGATCGGCAACGGCGTGGCCACGCTGGTGGTGGCGATCTGGGAGAAAGAATTGAACGGGGAGACGTTGCGGGCAAGGCTCGCGTAAGATCGTGTCTATGATAGGTAAGATTGCCCTCGTTACCGGAGCCAACGGAGGCCTCGGAACTCACGTCACGAAAACCATGCTGGACGCCGATTTCACAGTCATCGGACTCGCCCCGCGAATCCAGCAGTCGGACTTCGAGCATCTGAATTTCGTTGCACTTCCTGCCACACTCGACAGCTTAGATGCAGCGAAGAAGGCCGTCAACACCGTGATCGCACGCTCCGGAAAGATCGACGTGCTGGCCCATCTGGTTGGCGCTTTCTCCGGCGGGCAGACCATCGCCGAGATGGATGACGCCACATGGCAGCGCATGTTCGACGCGAACCTGAATAGCGCTTTCCACATCCTGCGTGCGGTTATTCCTGAAATGCGCAAGGCTGGAAGCGGACGCATCATCGCAATCGGCAGCCGGGCTGCTGAAGATCCCGGGCCCAAGGTTGGCGCTTACAGCGCATCGAAGGCAGCGCTGGTGTCTTTGATGAAGACCATCGCGCTGGAGAATAAAGATTCGGGCATTACCGCGAACGTGATCCTGCCGGGAACGATGGACACTCCTGCTAACAGAAAAGACATGCCCGGCGCGGATGTTTCGCAGTGGGTGCAGCCGGGGTCGGTAGCTAGTTTGATCGTGTGGCTCGCGTCAGATGCCGGCAAAGACGTGAACGGAGCCGCGATTCCGGTGTATGGGCGCGGGTTGTAAGCTACCCCGCACTTGCGTGCGAGGCTGATGAATGCCGTCGCTTCGCGACTCTACCTGTTCCATTCTAGTAACTACAGTAATTTCCTGCGTGCACAATTTTTGTTGCATGTTAACATCCGTGAAATATCTTACAGGTAGCATACTTGCAGGAGGGCGCCCATGAGTTCGCCGCGCATTGCGCAGTCATTGCCGCTGCAAGTGGCCGCAATCTGTTACCGCAAGCGCGGCACGGCGGTGGAGTTTCTGCTGGTCAACACCAACGGCGGAAATAAGTGGACCTTCCCCAAGGGCTCGCCGGATGCGCACCTCTCTCACAGCCAGGCCGCCGAGCGCGAAGCCGCGGAAGAAGCCGGCGCGCTCGGAACCATCGAACCTCGCCACTTTCATCTCTACATTCACTCCAAGGGCGTGTTCTGGCAGCCGGGCGGCGTGCAGGAATTTGTGGTTAAAGCTTTCCTGATGGAGATCCACGAGCAGCGCCGGCCCGATGAGCCCATGCGTCATCCCACCTGGTTCAGCCCGGAAGAAGCCCGGCAGAGACTCGCCAAAGGCCGCGAAGTGAAATATGCGCACGAGATGGAAGCCGTGATCGATCGCGCACTCGAGCGCATTCAGTTCCACGGCGAGCTGTGGGCCAAGTATCCGGAAGGCCGCAACGGGCGCGCCGCCGCGCACTCCTGATTCGCCTGCGAAGTCAAACTCGACCGGACAGAGTAGGATATTTCCGATATGCTCCGGCATCCGCAGGCTCCTCCAAAGAAATTGCCGATTGATCTGACTGCGGTTGACACCACTGACGGCGGATGGCTTGTTGTGATCGAGACGATTACCGAAACCGGGGGAGCCGCAAACTTACTTCTCGGAATAATCCTGGAGCAGAGTATCGACGATGAGAGGATTCACGTGCGAAAGCTCAGCGCGATAGTGGATGCCCGCGAGGCCCATGATCCTGACAGGGTACCAAATCTGCTGGGCCGGATTAGGACGTGGATTGAAGCAACCCAGGGAGACGGCTTCCTCGACTTAACTCAGCCATCCTGCTAGGCCACTTTATGAGACGATGAATCCAGCCCATGATTCAGCTTTCCTCCGCCGGAAAACGTTTCGGCCACAAACTTCTCTTCGAAAACACCGACTGGCTGATCACGCCCCGCGACCGCGTCGGTCTGGTGGGCGCGAATGGCACCGGCAAATCTACGCTGATGAAAGTTCTCGCCGGCCTGGATACGTTCGACTACGGCTCGCTCATCGTCGCCAAAGGCACGACAGCGGGCTATCTGCCACAGGATGGCCTCTCGCTTTCCGGCCGCACCGTGTTTGCGGAGTGCATGGCCGTGTTCTCCGACCTGCGCTCGATGGAACTGGAAATGGAAGCCCTGCTGCATAAGTTCTCCGAACTCGATCACGCCAGCCCTGAATATGCCGATGTGGCCGACCGCTATCACAGCCTGGAGCACGAATTCCGCACCCGCGACGGCTACTCGATTGAAGCTGAAGTCGGAAGAGTGTTGATGGGGTTGGGTTTTCGCAAAGAAGACTGGGAGCGACAAACTGAAGAATTTTCCGGCGGCTGGCAGATGCGGCTGGCGCTGGCCAAGTTGCTGCTGCAGAAACCCAATCTGCTGCTGCTGGACGAGCCAACCAACCACCTTGACCTGGAAGCACGCAACTGGCTGGAAGAATATTTGCACGATTACCCGCACGCCCTGGTGCTGATCTCTCACGATCGTTATTTTCTCGATGTGGTGGTGAACAAGATCGCGGAAATCTGGAACAAGCGCTTCTGGTTTTACACCGGCAACTACGACAAGTTTCTGGCGCAGAAAACGCAGCGCAACGAACAGTTGCAGGCCGCTTACAAAAATCAGCGCGACCGTATCGAGCAATTGGAAGTATTCATCAACCGCTTCCGCTACCAGGCAACCAAGGCTAAGCAGGTGCAGAGCAGAATTAAAGAACTGGAAAAAATTGAGCGCATCGAGGTTCCAGCGGAAGAAAAAACGATTCACTTTTCGTTTCCGCAGCCCAAACCGAGCGGACGGATCGTGGCCGAGTTCATCGGAGTGGCAAAGAGCTATCCAGCCAAGCAGGGAACCAATGGCAGCGAGAAAGAAGTCTTCCGCGACGTTAGCTTCATGATTGAGAAAGGTGACCGCATTGCGCTGGTTGGAGTGAATGGAGCAGGAAAATCTACACTGATCAAGCTGCTGGCGAGCGAAGAAAAAACCACGCGCGGCGAATTCAAACTCGGCCACAACGTTGAGGCTGACTACTTCGCTCAGGATCAATATAAAGAGCTAGATGCCGATGCGCGCATGATCGACGATCTCGGCGCAGCCTCACCGCGATCCACGCAGACGGAACTGCGCAGCCTGCTCGGCTGTTTTTTATTTTCCGAAGACGATGTATTCAAGAAGATCGGGGTGCTCTCCGGCGGCGAGCGCGGGCGCTATGCTCTTCTACGTCTTCTTCTTCATCCCGCGAACTTCCTGCTGCTCGATGAACCCACTAACCATCTCGATCTCCGTGCCAAAGACGTGCTGCTGGAAGCGCTCATGGAATATACGGGCACGGTTGTATTTGTTTCGCACGACCGTTACTTCATCGACAAGCTGGCCACGCGCGTTTTCGAAATCGGAGACGGCAAAGTTGAAGTCTATCCCGGCAACTACGAAGATTATCTCTGGCGTAAACAAGGCGGGAGCGCGAAGCAGAATGAATCGATCCGCCGGCAACTGAAAGAAGTTGAACCAGCGCCGGAAGCACCGGCCAACGGCAATCAAACCTCAGTCGCCGCCGCGCCTGCCGCCAAGGCAAAGCGCATGAATCCCATCAAGCGCAAGAAGATGGAAGACCGCATCCGCGAACTGGAAGCGGAAATCAGCCGGGCCGAGAATGTGATCGTGAAGTGTGAAACCGCCTTGCAGGATTTCGTCAGCGCCGATGAGAGCCAGCGCCAAGCCGAGGAACTCGATCAGCAAAAAGCCGCGCATGCCGCATTCATCAAAGAATGGGAAGAGCTTAGCGAGTCTCTGCAGGCCGATTAATGGCCTGCCTGCACGCCGCAATCGTACAGTCTCTTCCGTAATCTCGGAGAATCCCTTACTTCTGTGCGATAGTCGGAACTGGCCGAACGGTACCGACCAACCGGCCGAAAATTTCATATCAACCGCAGGGGCGCAGCCAACAGGAGCACCGCGCGGTTATCAAGGAAGGTCGCATGCTCCAGCCCTCAGAGTATTCGTACGGCGGAAAATCCGCTTCGCCAGCCACCAACTCCAACCCTAACCCCGTCAAGACCACCAGCGTTCCCATTGAGCAGGCCACCATCGGCCGTACGCTCGTCATCAAAGGCGAAATCAGTGGCGCGGAAGCGCTTTATATCGATGGCCGCGTCGAAGGCAAAATCAGCCTGCCGGACCACCGCGTCACGGTCGGCCGCAACGGAAGCGTGCAAGCCAATATCGCCGCCCGTGAAGTTGTCGTCATGGGTAAGGTGAATGGCAATATTGAATGCAGCGATCGCGTGGATATCCGCAGCGAAGGCTCGGTCACGGGAGATGTCGCCACCGTGCGTGTCATCATTGAGGACGGAGCCGTGCTCAAGGGCAGTATCGAAGTGCGGAGCGCGGATCGGAAGCAGCAGAACCAGGCGCAGTCTCAGGCGAAGCCGGCGGAAGCTCCGAAGCCGGCGGTTGCCGAACCACCTAAGGCTCTGGCTGCAACTGCCAGCGCGTAAGGGCTACCAAGGCAGCCACGGATTCACACGGATTTCCACGGATAACTCATCAATCGATCTATCCGTGCTTATCCGTGTAATCCGTGGCTCAGCTTTCTACTTCTTCTCTTTGTCCTTCGGCTTCAAATCCAGCGACGCGGAATTCATGCAATAGCGCAGCCCGGTCGGGGCCGGACCATCTTCAAACACGTGCCCCAGGTGGGCGCCGCACTTCGCGCAACGCGCCTCGGTGCGGACCATTCCGTAGCTGGAATCTTTATGCTCCTCGACCTTGCCCTCGTCGGCCGGCTTGAAGAAACTCGGCCACCCCGTCCCGGAATCAAATTTCGTCGAGGAATCGAACAGCGGCTCCCCGCAGCAAACACAGTGGTAGGTACCCGCGTCTTTCGTCTTCCAGTACTTGCCGGTGAAGGCCGGCTCGGTTCCCGCTTCGCGGGTTACGTGATATTGCTCCGGCGTAAGCTTCTGCTTCCACTCGGATTCGTCTTTTGTCATCTTTTCCGCCATGAATTTAAGTCCCCTTAGCAAAACGCTGTGCTTTCAAATCAAACTGTTAACAGTTCATTAGATGTGCGGCGGCCACAAAAGTGGCGAGTGCCGGCGCACTTCTTGGGTCTTGCTGCATAGTTCATTTGTCACAACCGCACTGTGACATCTGACCTTGTTATCCACACGCCCGTCGGACAAAGATGGCTCAACGTCTGCGAGTCCCTCGGGCCCGGTACCCCCTCCAAAGGGCCGGGCCTTTTAACTTGGGTCTAGTTAAGTTGGCTTTAGCCCGCCGCTTCCGGCCCCATCTTCCGGTATTTGCCGCGAAAGAAGAGCAGCGGCTCGCCCTGCCGCACTACGACATCCTCTACTTCTGCGATGAAAATGGTGTGGTCGCCGGCTTTCTGCGTCGATTCCAGCCGGCACTCCAGATAAGCCAACGCGCCGTGCAGCACCGGGGTTCCGTGTACGGTACGGTCAAAGTGCGCTCCAGCGTCCTCGGCATGCTCTGGGGAGTGGACCAGTTGCGCGTAGTATTCGGAAATAGCCAGTTGGCTCTCGGTTAAGATATTGATCCCAAAGCGTTTCTTGGCATGCAGGTGGGCATGGGTCTGAGCGGTATGGCTGACACATACGAGTACCAGGAGCGGATCGAGAGAGACGGAGGCGAACGCGTTGGCGGTCATGCCGTGGACTTCGCCCTCCAGGTCGACCGTAATAATGGTCACACCGGTAGCAAAGCATCCCATCGCTTTCCGGTATTCCGCTGTGCTAAGGCTCATCTTATGCGGAGCTTTTTCGGCCGCGAATTGCCTACATTAGCACGCCACTTGGCCGACCACATTCTGATGTTTTACGTTTGCAGGCCAGACCTTCCTGTTAATGCGTCTCCACCATGGTCTCCGCCAACTTATGCAGCGAGTCCTGATTCACAGTACGCGTATAAAACATGTGGCCGCCGGGAAACTCGTGGATCTGTACGCGGCTCGTATCACCCATGATCGGCATCTGGTCTACGCTGAGTACTGATCCCATGAATGGGCACGAGAGGTCGTTCCATCCATGCACGATCAGCACGCGTAGCTTGGGGTCGGCGGCAATCGACTCGCGCAGGTCTCTCACCGCACCCTTACGCAGGTCGTCGCTGCGATCCCATTGCCGGTTGACGTCCTCCGACAGGGCCTCATAGCGCGCATCGGTTTTCCATCCCACCATTCGCGTAATGAAGTCCACCATAGCCGTGGTCGTAGGCGCGATGATGCTCTCCAGAATCGGATCGCCGGTCTGTTGCGTTGGGGCGTAGGGGAACGGATCGGGAGCGGTCACGTTCGAGTCGTACACACTGCCGATTAATCCTTGTGTCCGGTGCACCTCGCGAAGGTAGGCTCGAATGTCCAACCGGCCACCGGCAAACTTCACGAACTTCGGATCAAGCCCCGTCATTTCGGTTACATGCGCAACCATCGCATCGTTCGCAGTCGGGTCGCTGCGGCCTTTCAGCAGCGCCGCGGCGTAGTCTCCGCGCGTGTATGCGATCACTTGCTGCATCGCCGCGTCAGTCAGTTTGCCTTCGGACTCCAGATGTGCGGCCGTTATCGATGGCAGGTCGATCATCCAGGGAATCGGCGACAGGTCCCCATCGCCTTTCTCCGGGTTCAGATATGGACTCACCAGCACCAGGCCGTTCATAGCCACGCCCAGGGTTGATTGCAGATAGTGCGTAATCAGCGGCCCGCGATACCCGCCATAGCTCTCCCCTACCAGATATTTTTTGTCCAGCAGGCGATCGTTCTGCACCAGCCATTTGTAGATCACCAGCGAGAGATATTCGATGTCCGGCTTCGGTCCGTAGAAAAGCTTCTTCGTCTCCGCCTCGTCCACCAGAGAACGCGAAAATCCCGTGCCGATCGGGTCGATAAAGACCATGTCCGTAAAGTCTAGCCATGTGCCGGGATTGTCGGTCAGCGTAGCTGGGTCCGAAGGCGAATCACCCTCATTGGCAAACGCAAGATGCTTCGGCCCGATCGCGCCCAGGTTCAAATAGACGGATGAGGCCCCCGGTCCACCATTGAGCGCGAAGGTGACAGGCCGGTGCGAAGCGCTGTCGTTGTTCTTACCTTTGGGGTCGTCGCCTTTTGGTGCGTCCAGCGTGTAAGCCGTGTACATTACCACACCGGTGAGCTTGTCGTCCTTGCTTTTCAGCGTGATGGTGCCGACCGTCGCGGTGTAGTGAAGCGCCTTGCCGTTCACGGTGATCGTCTGCGGCACAGATTTGTCCGCAGGCAGAGGATTCTTTACTGATTCGGCAGATTTCTGTTCGGCGGATTTCGGCTCCGCAGATTTTGCCGCCGCAGAAGTTGCGCCGGCATCGGCCGACGGCTTAGCAGATTCGCCATGTTGGGCGAATGCAGGAAGGGCGAATAGCACGAGTGCAAGAACGATATTGGTGCGAGTCATTCTGAATACTGTAATCCACAACCGGAGACTGACGCAAAATCGAGACACTCGTTGACGGTGGCCAACTCTCAGTTGGTTTAAATCGCCTGATTACGACAGTTACGGCCCGCACCTGTTCTGTGGATCACGAGTTCTTACCGCTATAATTTCCCCGATGCGACTCTTGCAGCAGCTAAAACGGGTTCTCCGCATGGATGCACCCCAGGGCACTTCATCACAGGCGACCTCACAGCCAATCCCGCAAGTCACACCGGACGACGTGGAGAGGGTCGTGTGCCGAGATTTTGCGGCCGTTGAGTATGCAACGGTCACTGCGATGCTCAATGAATACGGGATGGAGAAGTGGCATCGGGAGACTGCGCGCGTGCAGCTTGGGGCATTAAAAGTGGCTAACGGAAACGTGCAGAAACTGCGAGCCTGTATTGATTCAGCAAAGCGCGACTATCGAGATGCGTTGGCCGCTGCGGAATATCCCGCTTACTGCAAAATTGGGTTTCGAGTTCGGGAACTACCAGAAAAGGAACGGCGTCGAATCATTGATGAGGATTGGCGCCAATACGAAGAGTGGTTGAAAAAGTGAGCGGGTTGCCAAGCCACATGAGTGAGTTGCCTATTTACGTCAGCTTAACCCAGGCGCCCCCTTTGGCTTCCCCGTCGACGGACTACTTCCTGTTTCCTGAGAACAACATCAGTAATCGCTATACCGCAACTTGCTGCGGTTCACTATCTGCTGAATGGGCTTTGGGTATCGGGATGCTTACAATTACAGAGGTACCGGAAGCATTCGATTCGATTTTCATTTCTCCGTGGAATTGACGTATACGCTCTCGGATACCCATGATCCCAACGCCGGAGCGGTGGGACTGAATTTCCGACAAGCGCCCGGGTGATATGCCTTTTCCGTGATCTTGTACTTCTGTTCGGACACTTTTTCCGTCGCGAGCTACTCGGATAAGAGCGGTCTCGCTGCCGGAATGCCGGAGAATGTTTGTTAAACATTCCTGCACTACTCGGAAGATTGCAAGCTCCAGGTCACTCGGCAGTCTTCCAACATTGGCGGCAACATCCAGCGCGATGGCTATGTGGCTGCGTTCTGCCAGCCCCTCTACATACGAGTAAAGCGCGGATGCGAGACCACATTCGTCCAATAAGGGCGGATGCAAAAGATAAGAGGTTGTTCGAATCTCGCGGTGCAGTTGTTGAACCACGCCTTCGATCTCTTTTCCTTCTTGAGCCAACTCTGGAGCAATGGCCTGTGCCCGTTCAACCAACTGCGCAAGGCTCAAGCCAAGTACGGTTAGCGTCTGACCGGCACTGTCATGCAATTCGCGGGCAATACGCCGTCGTTCTTCATCTTGCGCCTTCATCAGGCGCGTCATATCATCGGCGATCCGAATCTTCTCTGCGGCCTCTTTCTGGTTGTGGATGTCGAGACAACCGCCTACATATCCTTCAAACGTTCCATCCGGCGCGTGGCGCGGCACGCCTCGATCCAGTATCCAGCGGTATTGCCCCGTGTGATGCCGCATCCGGTACTCCATCTCAAATGGACGGCGAGCATCGAAGTTGCTGACGTAGATTTGCAGGCAGCGGTCGAAGTCCTCGGGATGCACGTTCTCCGCCCAGCCATTGCCCGACTCTTGTTCGAGAGTGCGCCCGACGAAATCCAGCCATCCTTTATTGAAGTAATAGCAAAGCTTGTCCGTCCCCGACAACCAGACCATGATGGGCGAAGCATCCGTAATCACACGAAAGAGTTGTTCGCTTTCCCGCAACGCTTGCTCAGACTGCTTCTGCGCTGTAATATCCCGCGCCACTTTCGAGGCTCCAATCACACGTCCCGAAGAATCTCTCACGGGAGAGATGGTCAGTGAGACATCGACGGTGCTACCATCCTTCCGCCTGCGGACGGTCTGGAAATGGTCAACGCGCTCCCCTCGTCGGACGCGGGCGAGGATCTCAGACTCTTCAGAGTGGCGCTCCGGTGGAATGATGAGGGTGATATGTTGCCCGATGGCTTCTTCAGGGGAGTACCCAAATATCCGTTCCGCACTCTTATTCCAACTCGTGATGAAGCCATCAAGGTTCTTGCTGATGATGGCATCATCAGACGAGGCCACAATGGCAGCCAACAGACCGGTTATTTCTTCTACTTGCTTCGGCTCGCTCATAATTCTGTCGCGACCTAACTACTCTGGGTTCTTTGTGGAATAGTCGTGAAGTTACCCGATCAGAGAGCTTTTTATGGTAGCCATTCTGCCCGAAGATGCCAAATACGGTAAACACTGTAGGCGGCCTTTGGGAGCACTGAAGCCGGCCGGCTTGGTCACTCTCAGGCTGGGTTCTTCAGAAGGTCTGCCACCGTCTTCAGGATTTCGTGCGAAAGCGCCTCGTCCAATACGGCACGAGCCAGCGACATCGCTCCGACGAGCGCGCTGAAAGTCAGGATCGCTCTCGATCTTGCCGCGCGCTTGTCCTCGCCTGGCAGCAACCCGGCAAGCAACTCAATATCTTTCTCGACTTGCTCAGAGGTAAGCGCACGAGTCCGCTCATCGCTGCGAGCAATCTCCGGCGCCAGTGCGCTGAAGGCACAGCCCGCACCCGGATTCTTGCGGTGCGAATCGCTCAAGTAGTCGTCGATAAGCTTGGCGAACGATAGCGGTTGGCTGGTGGATTCGGCAGCTTCCTTTTGGCGCTGCCAGACGCCGAATGCAGTGCCGACTGCCTCGGCTACCAAATCGTCACGCGAGTCGAAGTGCTTGTAGAATCCGCCCACCGTCAGGCCGGCTTCCTTCATCAACTCCGCAATTCCGAATCCCGCGAGGCCCTTTTCGCGGAATCTCTTTGAGGCAATGGCAACTATTAGCGAGGGTTGTCAAATCAACCCAACTACGCTCGGACGAGCCCACTTCGGCTGGCTTCGCTGGTCACGGCAATCAATGTCCTGGTCGCGAGCGGCTTTTCCATCGCGGCGATCATCCGTCCGCAATACCTGGTTCCTGCCGAATCCGTTCCAACGCAGGCGTCGTTGCTATTGGCGATGTACGCGGCGGCGCCCAGAATTCCTCTGGCTTTGTTCGCATTGGGGGCGATCTACAAGAAGGCGACGGCTGCGTTGCTGATCCTGGGTGCGCTCGCCGGCGCCATGCAATTGCTGGATGCCGGAATCGGTCTGTTTGAGTATGATCTTGGGAAATGCGCTGGGCCGCTCTTTATCGCTGTCCTCCAATTCTTCGTGGTGTATCTGCTTCACCGATCCGTGCGGATCACGCCGCAAACCGAGCGCGGATAATCGCACGCTTTTCCGAGGGCGCTCGGAGCCAACGCGAATCTAACCCAGGAAAGGAAACTTACATGTTCATCCTCGTGGCATTAGTACTCGGAATTGTATCCGGACTACGGACCATGACGTCACCGGCCGTCACAAGCTGGGCGGCTCGTATGGGGCTGTTTGCGGTGTCCGGAACGCCCATGGCCTTTATGGGGTTTAAGTACACGCCGATCATCTTCACCCTGCTGGCAATCGGTGAGTTGATCAACGACAAACTGCCGAATACGCCAAGCCGCAAGGCACCACCGGGGTTCATTGCGCGCATCGTTAGCGGATGCTTGGTGGGCGCTACGGTGGGTGCGGCAGCAGGCTCGCTGATCGCTGGATTGGCGGCGGGCGCGCTTGGGGCCGTTCTCGGCACATTAGGTGGTGCGGCTACCCGCAGTCGCTTGGCCAGGGCTTTCGGCAAAGACTTGCCGGCGGCGCTGCTCGAAGATGTTGCTGCAATCGTGATATCCATCGTTGCAGTATCGAAGTTCTGAATGGAACAGGTTCATAGAGCGCGCCCGTTTCAGCCTGTCGCAAATTGTACCGTCGTCTGGTCCCACCCCGATGCCCTCGCCGGGGGCCTACCCATGTGCTCAGCCACCCGCGATGTGAATTGAATCCTGATTCCGCTACGGGATGGTTGGCGATAAACCTCCCTTGCACTCATTGACCTCTCGAACCGCAGTCAGTGCTCAACGGAGGGCCAAGTTTTGTATTGACTGGCCCCCGACCACTAGCCCCTAGCCACTGATGTATGATTCGATGCATCGTCCGCCTGCGGAAGCGAGCACTGTGACTTCCATAGCCCTCAACGCGGCCACTCCAGAATCCTGCTCCTCATGCGCGGGAGAACTGGCCGATCTGCGACCCGGTTCGGCCATTTCGCGCGAACTCGCTTTGCGTTTGATCCGTTGCGGCGACGACGATCTTCCCGCCTTGCTTGCTGCCGCGCGCGGTGCAAAAGAAGACTTCAAGCCCGGCGTTATCACTTACTCGCGGAAGGTTTTTCTGCCGCTGACCAACCTTTGCCGCGACTATTGCGGCTACTGCACCTTCCGCCGCGACCCCGGAGAGCCTGGGGCGCACACCATGACTCCAGACGAAGTTCTCGCGGTCGCCCGCGCCGGCGAAAAGCTGGGCTGCACGGAAGCGCTCTTCAGTCTTGGGGATAAGCCGGAAATGCTTTTCCCCGCGATGCGTGACACCCTGCAACATCTGGGTTACAAATCCACGCTTCATTATCTGGAAGCCATGTGCGAGCTGGTGCTGGGCGAGACCGGCTTGCTGCCCCATCCGAATCCCGGCTTGCTCAGTGCGGAATGGATCGAGCGCCTGGCAGCCGTTTCGCCCAGCATGGGCCTCATGCTCGAAAGCACCAACCAAGATCTGCTTGCCCCCGGCGCGGCCCACGACAATGCTCCCGACAAAGTCCCGGCCAAACGTTTGCGCACAATCGAGGAGGCTGGTAAGCAGAAAGTTCCGTTCACGACGGGCCTGCTGATCGGAATCGGCGAAGCTGCGGAAGACCGCGTGGATACGCTGATTGCTATCCGCAACCTGCATGAGCGTTACGGTCACATCCAGGAAGTGATCGTGCAGAACTTCCGCGCCAAACCCACCATCCCGATGGCTCACGTGCCGGAGCCCACCCAGGGAGAGATGCTCCGCACGGTGGCGGTAGCTCGCTTGTTAATGCCTGAGGTCAATATTCAGGCGCCTCCCAACCTGAACGCGCCGTATTATGAAGAGTTACTGGACGCTGGCATTAACGATTGGGGAGGAATTTCGCCGCTGACTCCTGACTATATCAATCCCGAAAAGCCGTGGCCGCATCTGGAACAACTTCGCCTGCGCACGGAGATTAAGGGATTCCAGTTGCGCCAGCGCTTGCCGGTCTACCCTGAGTTTTTGCCCGGCGTCCTATCGCGGCCCGGACTTCTTTCAGAGAAACTTCAAGCCGCTCAAGATAGTAACGGCCTGGCGAAGAACGAGAGGGCCGCATGATTTGTGTGCTCACAGGCGGCACTGGCGGAGCTAAGTTTGTCGATGGACTGCGGCAAGTAATGCCGGCAGAAGAGATCACGCTCATTGTTAATACAGGCGACGACCTGCTGTGGTGGGGACTTTACGTCTCGCCGGACATCGATTCGATCACTTACGTTCTCTCCGGTCTGCTTAGCCGCGAACGCGGCTGGGGCGTGAAGGGCGATACCTTTCTCTGCCTGCAAGCGATGGGGCAACTCGGCGAGCCCACATGGTTCCACACTGGAGACCGCGACTTGGCGGTGCACCTGCTGCGCTCGCGATTGCTGGCCGAAGGCAAAACGCTTTCCGAAGCGACCTCAACAATCAGCGAGAAGCTCAGCGTGAAGGCGCGCATTCTTCCCATGAGCGATTCACGCGTGGAGACGCGCGTGGACACGCCCTCGGGCGAGCTAAGTTTCGAAGAGTATTTCGTACAGCGCTGGTATCAGGATCCTGTGAACTCGGTACGCTTCGCAGGAGCCTCTGACGCGGAGCCCGCTCCGGGGGTGATCGAAGCCATCGTCTCCGCCGATGCAGTGCTCATCGCTCCCAGCAATCCCATCACCAGCATCGGCCCCATTCTCGCGGTGCCCGGAGTGCGCGAAGCTTTGCAGGGAGCGCGCGGCAAAGTTGCTGCTGTGAGTCCGATTGTAGGGAGTGCTCCCGTCGCCGGACCCGCGGGCATTCTGATGACCGCGCAAGGACTGCCTTGCTCGATCGCAGGTGTGGCCAAAGCTTATGAGGATTTTCTTGATCTCCTGATTTGTGATACGCGTGACGCCCGCGCGGCCGAAGCGCTTCGCGGAAACGGTTTGCGAGTTCAGTGTGCGCAAACTATCATGCGATCCGCTGAAGATAAGGCTGCACTCGCTCGAACCGTCCTCTCATTCGCGAAAAGCGGAGTGACGGCTGACGAGTCCGTTCCCAACGAGCCTGCGGCCCGTGGCGCAAACCAGCCGTGATTCTCATTCCCGTTAAGAATCTCTCGGCGGCCAAGCAGCGCCTCGCTTCGGTATTGGATCAAGCCGCGCGCACCGAATTGGCGCAGGCCATGTTGCACGACGTTGCGGCTGCGCTCGCCGCGTGGACGCGCCGGCCTGAGTGCGCGTTCGTCACTAGCGACCCATTCGCCTTCGAACTAGCGGAGAAGTACGATTTCGAAGTCATCCCCGATCGGACGAACCCCGGCGAAACCGGCGCGATTGAAATGGCGACGAGCTTGTGCGTGGCGCGCGGCATCGATAGCACGCTCGTCATCCCCGCGGACATTCCGCTGATTCAAGCGAGCGAGCTCGACGAAATTCTTGCGCAGGCGCCCGATGAAGGCACGGTCCTTGCGCCCGCCGCCGACGGACGCGGCACCAACGCTGCCTATCGCCGGCCCGCGAATCTTTTCCCTCTGCGCTTCGGCAACGATAGTTTCAAGCCGCATCTTGCGGCAGCCCAAGCAACGGAAAAACCTTGCATTGTGTTGCAACTGCCTAGCATCGGCATTGATGTGGACAATCCCGAAGACCTGCAGCGAATCCTGGCGCACCCCGGCGAAACCCGCACGCAGAGCCTGCTTCGCCAGTGGGCGCTAGCGGGCCGCTTTCCTGTCGCAGGAACGGAGAGCTAGTGAGCAAGCCCCTTCAAATCGCCAAGAAACCAGCCCCAAAGCGACGAAAGAATCAACCTCTGAGCAGTTCGGTACCCGATCTGCAAATCATCGCCATCCCACTCGCCGACGAAATCAAACCTGGCGATTCGCTGGCCGAAAAATTTCTGCAATCGCTGCGGGAACGCAAACTCGCATTCGAACCCGGCGATATTCTCGTCGTCAAACATAAAATCGTCTCCAAAGCAGAAGGCCAGATCGTTGACCTGGCAACGATCGAACCCTCCAACGATTCCCGCGCATGGGCAAAAAAATACAGCCTAGATGCCCGCGTCATCGAACTTGCTCTGCGTGAGGGCCGCGCCGTCATCCGGCGCAAGAATGGCGTGCTCATTACCGAGACGCACCACGGCTTCATCTGCGCCAACAGCGGCGTGGACGTCTCCAATGTCGATGGCGGCCGCCACGCGCTGCTTTTGCCCGCCGATCCCGACCGCTCCGCTTACAAACTTCATCGCGAACTCAAAAAGCGCACTGCACTCGCCATTCCCGTTCTCATCACTGACACGTTTGGCCGTCCCTGGCGCGAAGGCCTGGTCGATTTCTGTATTGGTATCGCTGGCATGAGACCTCTGCGCGACGATCGCGGCCGCCGTGATCCGCACGGCTACACTCTGCATGCTAGCCTTGAAGCCATTGCAGACGAACTTGCCGCCGCCGCCGGACTCGTTTGCGGCAAACTCAATCGCACGCCAGCATGTATCGTCCGTGGATTTCCCTACGAACCTCACCGCGGCAGCGCACGCGATCTGCTGCGCCCGGCAGCCAGCGACTTGTTCCGCTAGGCTTATTCCGTCCACCCCTCGCCAATTGGGAGCCTCTAGGAGTAATTTGGAATACGAGCAGGCTTGGAGGATTTCGTGCCCCGCCAACTTTCAGTATTGGAATTGGAAAGTTTCCCTTCCCTGGACTGGACAGATGTAGCGTCAACCATGACGCCAGCAGTGCGCGATTCTGTAGAAAGAATTCTCGAAACTCAGAACGGCAACGCCATCTCGCGGGAAGAGGCCTACGCGCTGGCTCACGCCGAAGGTGACGATCTGCTCGGTATGCTCGCCGCCGCCAACCTGCTGCGCGCCGAACTCTCCGGTAACCTCGTTACCTATGTGGTAAATCGCAACATTAACTTCACCAACATTTGCTTTGTGGGATGCAAGTTCTGCGCCTTCAGCCGCGGCCCGCGCGAATCTGACACATATTTTCTTGAGCCGGATCAAGTCGGACAAAAAGCGATTGAAGCATGGCAACTCGGAGCGACCGAAGTCTGTATTCAGGGCGGACTTCCGCACGGTCTGCCTCCGTTTTACTATCGCGACATTCTGCGCGCGGTGAAGAGCGCCGTACCCGGAATGCACATCCATGCGTTCTCGCCCATGGAAATCGTCTACGGCGTGGAACTCACCGGCATGCCGCTTTCCGATTATCTTTCGATGCTACGAGACAATGGCCTGGGCACGCTGCCCGGCACTGCCGCCGAAATTCTTGACGACGAGATCCGGCACATTCTTTCCGCCAACAAACTTTCCACCGCGCAATGGATCGAAGTGATTCGCACCGCACACCGTAACGGTATCCGTTCCACTTCCACAATGATGTACGGTCACACTGAAACGCCGGAGCACTGGGTTCGGCAATTGCATTTGCTGCGCGAAATTCAGAACGAAACCGGAGGCTTCACCGAATTCGTTCCCCTCGGCTTCGTCCACCAGAACACATTGCTGTTTCATCAAGGCCTGGCTCGTACTGGGCCCACACTCGAAGAACATTTGAAAGTACACGCTCTGTCGCGCCTGCTGCTCGCGGGTTCAATCAACAACATTCAGGTTTCATGGGTAAAGTTGAATCGTCGGCTTTCCCAGCTTTGTCTGCACGCGGGCGCCAACGATTACGGCGGCACTCTGATGGAAGAAAATATTTCCCGCGAAGCCGGAGCCACGGCCGGCCAGTACACCAGCCCGGAAGATTTCCAGTCGCTGATTCAGGAAATGGGACGCATACCCGCCGAGCGCAATACGCTTTATACGCGCATCCAGCTTAAGTCGCCGCTGGAAGAGTTCATGACAGAAGAATCGCTCGAGCCGGAATTCGCATGAGCGAAGCTTCGCGTCCTATCGCCATTCTCGGCGGGACCGGGCCCGCAGGCACAGGCATTGCCTTGCGCTGGGCTCGCGCGGGAGAAACGATCATTATCGGCTCGCGCGATGCGCAGCGTGCGCAAGAAACCGCCAACAAAATTAAACAGAAAGCCGGCAATCAGGCTCTCGTGTCCGGGATGGAGAATTCCGCCGCGTGCGCTGCCGCGGATATTCTCGTGCTCACCGTTCCATTTGAAGGCCAGGCCGCGCTGCTCAAACAGCTCAAGCCCGCGATTCGCCCCGGAAGCATTCTGATCGACGCCACTGTCGCACTCGCCGCCGGAGTGGGCGGACGCGCCTCGCGCACGCTTGGCGTTTGGCAAGGATCATGCGCACAACAAGCCGCCGAACTCGTACCCAAGGGTGTGAGCGTGGTCGCGGCATTCCACAATTTATCTGCTGATCTTCTCAACGGGGATGAAGTTCTCGACTGCGACGTCATCGTCTGCAGCGACGACGCCAACGCCTTGCAGGTTACGCGAAGTCTTGCCGCCAAGATTCCTGGCGTCCGCTCCATCGATGGCGGGAAGCTGGAGAATGCCCGCATCCTTGAGCAGATTACGGCGCTGCTTGTGGGCTTGAACATTCGCCAAAAAGGCCACGGGGGGATACGCATTACGGGATTGCCGCCGGAAGCGTATCGCTAGATTTCTCCAGCTCGATACGAGCGAGCCTCAGTGGTACAGCAAGTGTGCCCACCGGGCTGAAGCCCACATCGATTCGGGACGCTTTACGCGGCGCTGAAGCGCCGCTCTTCCACACTAGAACGAATATTTCAACGAAAACTGAATCAGCCGCGGCGTGCCGACGGTTGACGTGATTGGTGCTGATCCGCCGCCCGAGGCCGATACCGAAGTCGCCGACGGAATGGCGAACGACGGATGATTGAACAGATTGAAGAAGTCCGCCCGGAATCGCAGATCCTGCCGTTCGCCCAGCTTGAACGACTTGCCCAGAGTGAAATCCACGTTCTTCTGTGGCGGGCCGATAATGCAGTTGCGCGGAGTATCGCCGTACACGGTGGCATCGCTGCTTCCGCCGGTCGAAAGTGTCGCCAGCGGGTCGGGCGTGTACGCAGCGGGATTTACCCAGTTCACCAGGCGCGATTGTGGGCTGCCGTGGCTGGGAGCGTTGGCGCAACTGTACCCCGGGTTGAAAGTCGCGGTCGACGATGGAGTGCTGGCCAGTGCATAGGCAGTACCTCCGTTAGGATCGTAGATCGTGAACGGGGCTCCCGATTGCAGGATCATTACGCCGCTGGCCTCCCAGCCGCCCAACGCTCCCTTGGTGGGACCGCTAGCGTTGGCGAAGAAGGGCAACTGATAGACGGCACTCGTCACGGAGCGCTGCCGCCGGTCGAAATCGGAAAGACCGCGAGAAGCCGCCCCACTATCCTGATTGTTGACTCTGGTAAGGAAGGCCACCGAGGCGGTGGAGACGTCATCAATCGACTTGGACCAGGTGTATGCGCTCTGGAAATACAGTCCTTTGCCGAAGCGGTGGGCCAAGGTGGCTTGCAGTGCGTTGTAGTGGGAATCGGAATTGGGAGCGAAGTCTTCGAAATCAGCGGGGGCAATACCCAGGTAGGGCGCACGAGCGCTCACGTTTTCGTTGGTTGAATCGACAATCGTGCAGGTGCCGGGCCCGCCACCGCAGGCATAAGGAATGGTGACCGGATTTTGCGGCGTGGCCAGCGTGGCCTGATCGGGATCGAAGGTCGAGCGCAGTCGACTGCCTTTGGTGCCCACATAGCCGAGTTCCATAAACCAGTCCCGCCCGAGTTCACGTTGAATCGTGAAGTTCCACTGCTGCGTCGTCCCCACCACCCAATGCAAAGGCACGGTGAGTTGAATCAAGCTGTTCACATTACCGCTGAAGCCTGGGTAGCATTGCTGGACCACACCGGTCCCGGTGAACGGGCAGGTGCCGCCGCCAGTCGAGAAACCCTGGAAGATCGAGGCCGTGGGCACGTAAGCCTGCGTAGGCGGAGCGCCCAGAGCCGGAATTCCCTGGAAGGTAGCGCTTGGCTGAAACATGTTGGCCAAGCTTCCCGACCCGGGCTCAAAGGCAACGCCAAATGGATAGGTGGGAGGAACGATAGCAAGATTGTCTACCGCTCCCAGGTCCTCGCGGACCGCATAAATACCATACCCGCCGCGAACCGATGTGGTATGACGGCCGGCTACGTCATAGGCGAAGCCGATACGCGGCTCCCACACCGTGGCGTATTCGTTGTCGAGTCCGGCTTGATTCAGCGTTCCGTTGATGCCGGAGAGGCCGAATTTATTGATGCATTTCGGGTAGACGTACGGCTGTCCGGTCGTGTTCGCCAGTTCGGGTTCGGTGTTGCCAGTATGGCAAAGCGTGTCGTAGGGCGCGCCGTCAAATTCGTTTCGGAATCCGAGATTGAGTGTGAGCGTCCTGCTGACCCGATAGTCATCCTGGGCAAACCAGGAGTAGCCAGGAATGCGGTAATCATGGTTGCCGAGGCCACCGCCGCCCTCACCCAGATACGGGGATCCTGCGAGAAAAGCTTGAAAGTCCGTGGAGTACCCGGTCGCGCCTGCGACTAGGTATACCAGACCATTATCGGCGATTGGTAAGCTGCGGCGCATGGCCACGCGGTCAGCTTCCCCGCCGAAGCGCAGTTGATGCGCACCGTGGGTCCAACTCACTGTGTCCAGGAATGTGTAGTTATTCGAGAGCGCGGACTGCAGTTGGGTGGGATACGCTCCAAAGGCCCAGGTGCCGAACTGAAGCCGGTACATGTTGGGATCGCCCGCTTGGCCATTTACCCCGACGGCAGTGGGCAGGTTGATTCCGATCTGCGCGCCTGTGATGGGCGCTTCGTTATTCAATTTATCGCTAATGATGTTGACGCCAACGCGGAATTCGTTGATCAGGCTGTTGTTGAACACGTGAGTTTCAGTGATGCTGCCGAAGCGGCTGTGCAAAGGAATATCCAGCGGGAAGTTCAGGTTGTTGGAGCCGGGCTGGCCGCCGGTCTGGATTCCGAAAGAATCTGCTCCGAAGGGTTGAAAGGTATTGGAATTGGACCAAAAGAAGCGCTCAGATAAACGGTCCCTGCCGCCGCGGAATTCGCGGTCCCAGTTCGCGGTGAACTGGTTATCGGTAAACTTACCGGGATCGGTCAGCACGAGCGGGCCGTAATTGAGCGAAGGGCCGTTGGCAGTTTGCGTAAAGCCGGGCGTGCCCGGGACGCTGGGAAATAAATAACCGCCCCCCGCCCCCGGACCAAAATTGTTGCCCTGCACATTCAGCAAGTTCAATGCCACTGGATCAATGGATGTAGCCGTATTCCCGCCGCAGGCCGCCCCGCAGAAAAAAGTATTGAGCAGGGTGGTCTGATCGCGTGCGGTCGGCAGCACGGGGATCATCGTGTTGATGTAAGTCCCCGGCGAATCGCCGCTGCGCTGGCGCGTGCCTTGAAGGTTGAAGTAGAAGAAGCCGAGCTTGGCGCCGGGACCGATCGGTCCGCCAATGTCACCGCCAAAAATGTTTTGCTTGACCACAACTTTGCCTAGAAAGTAGTCGTTCGCGTCGAGGTCTGTATTGCGGAAGTACTCCCACAGATCGCCGTGAAAGTGGTTGGTCCCGCTTTTGAGCGTGGCGTTGATATTGCCGCCGCCGTTGCGTCCCTGCGTGGCATCGTAGAGGCTGGTCGAGACTTTGAATTCCTGAATCGCGTCCGGGCTGGGCAGAGGGGTATAGGTCAATTCGCCGAAGGCGTAGTCGGCCACGGTAATGCCGTCGATCAAATAATTATTGTTATCCTCTCTGCCCCCGTTCACGTGCATGTAAACCGTGCCACGCCCGAGTTGCGCGGCGCCATTCAAGTCGGAAGACGCGCCTGCGGAGAGCGTCAGCAACTGCTGGAAGTTTCGCGTGGCCAGCGGAAGATCGGTAATCGTCTGGGCTCCCAGTGACTGTCCAGTGGTGGCATCCGTGGTATTTACCTGCTCCACCTGGGATTGCACTTCCACAATTTCCTTCACCGCACTCAGTTTAAGAGCAGCCGTCATGCGCGTGGTTTCTGTGATGCGCACCACTACGCCGGGGAACTTGGTATCGGGAAAGCCCGCCGCATTCACTTCCACGGTGTACGCCCCGACGGGCAACAGCGTGGCCGTAAATAAACCGGATGCGTCGGTCGTCACGACGCGTAGTACTTCTCCCGTGGCCTCGCTCTTAATGTTCACCTTGGCATTCGCGATCACAGCTCCAGACGCATCTTGAACTGCGCCATCGATTGCGCCTGTAGCTCCGCCTTGCGCAAACATCATTGCCGCGAAGATGGCCAGGAAAAAACCCAATGCCATTATTTTGCGAAGTGAATTCATTTTGTCCTCCGAGCGGACGACTATTGGTAGCTCACTCGCCCTTCGAAGGTCGATCGACGGGCGCGAAAGAACTATGCGGTGAGATAGTAAGCCGATATATCACGATCTTCCGTCGACATTCAAGGAATATGCGCGCGGATCGCGGACTATGCGTGTTGTGAATCTAATCGAAAAGAATTATTAATGAGGCGTTCGCGGGTAATGATTCGAGGCGAAAGGAATTTGCACAACCCATGCGCAGTAGCACAAACGAAACAGCCGGACTTTCTTGCACGTTTCAGATCTAGTCTTCTACCGCTTGAGCCGTCATTTCCGAAGGCTCACCACCAGCGGAGGCTTGAGCTACGATCAGTCGTCGCGCTTCCACGCGGATCTTCGGCAAGTGCAGCGCGAACCATCCCGCGCCCGCGATGGAAGCGATGCCTCCGATTGCCACCGTGACCTGAGCGCCCAGACGGTCCGCCAGCGCGCCGCCCAACAACGCTCCTATCGGAGCCATGCCCATGAACATCATCGAATACACGGCCATCACCCGTCCGCGCAGCGCATCCGGCACCATCACTTGAATCAGCGTGTTGGAGCATGCCATTTGCAGCATCATGCAATAGCCCACCGGCAACAGTAGAATCACAGAAACCCAGAACATGTGTGACATGGCAAACACCGCCAGACTCGCTCCAAAGCCGGCGCAGCACCATGCCACCCATCGCCCAAGGCCTTTTACGCCTTCACGAAACGCCAGGGTCAGCGCGCCCAGCAGTGCGCCCACGCCGGTAGACCCCATCAGGATGCCCAAGCCTTGAGCGCCTCCATGCAGAATCCGGTCGGCAAAAATCGGCATGAGCACCACGTACGGCATGCCCACCAGGCTCACCAGTCCCAGCAACAACAACAGTGCACGAATCGGCTTCGTCTCGTTGACGAAGCGGAATCCTTCCATCATGTGATCGAGCGGCGAAGCCATGGAAGGGCGTCCCGGGCTGTGCACTCGCATCATCAGCAATCCAACAATCACCGCAATGTAGCTGATGGCATTGGCAAAAAAACAATAACCTTCGCCAATCTTCGCTACCAGAATTCCCGCAATGGCCGGACCGATCACTCGCGCCCCGTTGAACATGGAGGAATTCAGCGCGATGGCATTCATCAAATCATCCTTGCCGACCATGTCCACCAGAAACGATTGCCGTCCGGGAATATCGAATGCATTCACCACGCCCAGAAGCGCGGCCAACACGAAGATCATCCACACCCGGTGGTCAATCGCGTGAGTTAAAGTCAGCGCCGCCAGAATGAAAGCCAGCAGCATTGACGCAACTTGAGTCGCGATCACTACCGTACGGCGGTTGTACCGATCGGCTGCGATTCCCCCCAGCGGGGCAAACAGAAATACCGGAACCTGGCTGGCAAACCCTACCGACCCAAGTAACAGCGCCGAACCCGTCAGCCGGTAAACCAGCCACGACTGCGCCACGCTCTGCATCCACGTTCCGATAAGCGAGATCAGTTGTCCACTGAAGAAGAGCTGGAAGTTGCGATGGCGCAGCGCCCGCCCTGCAACCTGCCAGCGCGAAGCGCGCTCGGGAGCTGCTTCGGTGCTTGCCGGACTTTCCTGAATTGGGAGTTTGGACTCGGACACTTTCACTTCTTTGGATGATGTTGTCAGCCCTTTCGATTACTATACTTGCGTGTTGCTCGCAGTGTGCTTTCCAATGTCTTTGAGCCACCTTTTTCCACAGTTGCCAGATCGATGGACAACCCTGACAGGCTGGCGCGCTACCAATTAGCGCGCGTAGAGGCGCGTGGGATGGGAAGACAGGTGAAATTGGCTCGAGCGGGTATGTTGCAACATTTTTCGTGCAGCAGGAACGATTAATTTTTTAGCTTTCCAGAACCGGGCAAACTGCGCTACAGTTGCAATCGATCTCACCGGCGATTCCCTAAGAAAGGGACACGACCATGACCACTGCTCCGGTTGTTGTTGAACGCCGCGTTGGACAACGCTTCGCTTTTAATCTCCCCGTTTCGTTGCGCGATACTTCGACGTCCGTTGAAGGCATGGGGTTTACTCAGGATCTCAGTTCGCGCGGTGCCTTCCTATTCACCGACATGGCACTCGCTGAAGGCACGGAAATAGAACTTACATTAAAGATGCCCTCCGAAATCACTTTGGGCGCCAGCATGCGCGTGCGCTGCCGGGGCCGAGTTCTCCGCGTCACCAATCCCGCGGAAAGTTGGAGCGCCGCCGCTTTGACCGAGACCAAGTTGACCGAGACCAGGTCGGCTGAAACAAAGATTGGCGTCGCTGTTTGCCTGAAAGAATACGAATATCTTCCCGAGACTGAGGACGGCCCATCCGATTTTCAACGCATTTCAGCCCTGCACAGCCCCAGCGAAGCCGAACGTGCCCCCGCCACGCCGGCACTTAGCAACCCCTCGAGCCGCTGCCGACTAGAAAACCCCACGATTTGAAATCAAAGGCCGTTTTTCCGATTTAACCCGGAGGAGATCCCGTTCCGCCTGCCGTACCGAACTTTAGTTCCGTCCGCCCTTCCGAGGACTTTTCAATCGCCAAGGCTTGGCTTAGAATGCTGTTACTAGTGCGGATTCTTAGGGGGAGTTTCCTGCCGGTACGCCTCTCGCTGGGATTTTCCACTGCAAGATAGCTGCTCATGCTTCTCGTTCGTGATTTCGTGGACGCATGCGCGCTGCTATTACCTAAGTCACTTGGCGAAGGGTACATTCTCTTTCTAACATGCAAACACCAAGAGAAATCAGCGAGAACCGCGCCATGCATGGGATCGCCGTAGCGCTCCTGACTGAAAACCGGGAACATTTGTTGGAGTTGCAGGCACGCGTAGAGGCTACTCGCCTCGGCCAGGTTGTGTTCAGCTACGTCGGGTTTCCCAGCGGGCCAACGGATTCCATCCTGCGCCAGATTCAGGATTTGCGCGCCGAAGTAGTCGTCGTTGATATCTCTTCCGAGAATCCCCAACCCGCCATCAAAGCCATTGAATTACTTCAGGACAACACGCTGCAGTTGGCAATTTTTGCCAACGGCAGCATGCGGCAGCCCGCAACAATCGTGGCCAGCATGCGCGCCGGAGCTGGAGAATACCTGGATGAGAGCGCCGGCTCTGAGGCATTTCTCGAAGCGCTGACGCGTTTCAGTTCCAATCGTACCCGCACTCGTGGCGGGGCCGGCAAGGCCCGTATCTTTACCTTCCTCAGCGCCAAGGGGGGCGCTGGCGCGACCACCGCCGCGGTAAACACAGCGGTCGCTCTGCAGCAAGCTTACGGCAATGTGGTTCTGGTAGACTTTGCGCCAATCGGCCTCGCGCAACTGCATTTGAATCTGCGGCCCAGCTTCGGAGTTCCCGACGCGCTCGAAAATCTGCACCGCCTCGATGTTTCTTTGCTCGATGGCTTAATGACTACGGCAAAAGATGGGTTGCATCTTCTTGCCGGCCCGCAGCAGCCTTATCCGTCAGTGCCTACGCCTGCCGAGCTGGCACGCCTGTTCGATCTGCTGGTGAATCACTATCGCTATGTCGTCGTAGATGCTTCGAGCCGTCTGGATTCCACCACACGCCTGCTTTCCGATCTCTCGAACGCCGTGCTGATGGTGGCTCAAACCGATGTTGTCTCGCTATGGAGCGCCAGCCGCATCCATGCTTTTCTAGAAGAAGGCGCAGGCCGTAATCGTTTGCGCATGGTTCTCAACCGCTACAAAAAAATTCCCGGCTTCACCGACGAAGACGTCGAACACTCTACTCGCTGCAAAGTATTGTGGAAGATTCCCAACGCCTATCAGGCGATCTCGCCCGCCATCGATCACGGCGCGCCGGTGGTCCTGCAGGAAAATCAGGAAGTGAGCCGCTCCTTCCGCGCTCTGGCGGAGGCACTCGCCGAAGCTTCGACCACTGCCGAAGGCGGACTCGATCTGGTTTATGCCCAGGAAAAGCCGGCAATCAAAAAGAACGTGCCTTCACGCCTGGTCGTCTCTCCCGCCCGCGCCGGACAGTAGCTCTTTCCCTTGATCGGATTTTTTCATCAGATTCTTTGTTAATGCTGATCGTATTATCTTTTCAGTAAAAATTCTTCCTGGTCCGGTTGCACTTCCGACTTTCCGAACAGTTCCCCCATAAAACACTCATTGCATCTAAGATAGAACGATGCGCGAAGGGTCGGGATCTGTAGGGTTAGCAGAGGTGGGGTTCGCAGAAAATGAAGCACCCGTCGCAGACCTCCGCCTGCTAGTCGCGTCCGACCCCTGGTCTCGCGTCTTCCTGCAGAATCTTGGGGATCTGTTCCGCCGCCGCGAATTCGCTCCTCTGCAATTGCAATCCGCGCCGGCGGATTTTTGGTCCGATGTATTTGTCGATCGCCGGCTTCCGTGGCCGCGCTTTATGCAGTCCGGCGCGTATCACATTCTTGCGCTCGCCATAATCCTGGCGGGATCGCACTTTCTGGCATTGCAGCCTCACGTCACTGCCGTGCCCACGTTTACCCACACCGACGTGGTCTATTACACGCCGACAGAATATCTGCCGCCGCTGGATACTCGTCGAGCGACGGCTGCGCAGCCGAGCAAGGCTGATCCGGAATTCTCGGCACAGCCGATCATTTCCCTGCCCCGCGAGGCGGATAACCGCGCGCAGACTATCGTCACGGCGCCCAACGTACATCTGAAGAACGATGTTGCTATGCCCAACACGGTGGCCTGGTCCGACAAACCGCGGATGCCGATCGCGCCAGCTCCGGTGGTGATGGCGTCTGAGATATCGCGGATGGCGCCGCGAATGGACCGCTCCGTGATCGCGCCGCCGCCCGATGTGGACAACACTTCGCGGAAGACAATGCAGGCACTGGATCCTTCCGTGGTCGCTCCGCCTCCCGAACTGGAAGCGGCTTCCAACCGCAGAGTTAGCCAACTCAACGTTGGACACAGCACTGTGATCGCTCCCGCTCCGCAGCTTTCTCTGGACGAACAGCATACTGTTTCCCAAGGACGATCCGCGCTGCGCGGACATTCTCCGCAGGTGGTCGCTCCGCCGCCTTCGCTCGGAGCTTTAGCTGGTTCCCGCTCCGGACGGGGCGTAATCGCGCTGAACCTGCATCCCGCGGTGGGCGCGCCTCCAGCGGCTGTGGCCGGTAACCGGCGCGGCAGCTTTGCGGCCACTCCTGAAGGACATCGTGGCGCGTCCGGCGCTCCCGGTTCCGCTGGCGCTTCCACGACGAATGGAAGTGGCGCGACGGGGAAGACCGCGGGCAACTTGCCTTCGGGACTTTACGTGGGCAAGAGCTCGAGCGCGAATTCCGTCAATCCGAATCTGATCGCGGGCATGCGACCGATGCGCGCGCCGCGCACCACACAAGCCGAAGGCGAGAGCAAAATCTCCGAGGCTGAACACGCGGTGTTCGGCGACCGCAAAATCTATTCGATGAGCCTCAACATGCCGAACCTCAACTCGGCTGGAGGCAGCTGGATCATCCGCTTCGCCGCGATCAAGGCGGAATCGAGCAGCGGCAGACCTGCTTCTAGTGACGCAGCTCCCGACGATCTGGCATCGCCGGTGGCAACCAGCAAGGTTGATCCCGCTTATCCGCTGGAGCTGATGAAGCAGAACGTGAGCGGAACCGTCATTCTCTATGCCGTCATCCTCGCCGATGGTACGGTCGGCAGGGTGCGTGTGCTGCGCAGCGTCGATGAGCGTCTCGATCGATTTGCCAGCGAAGCTATTGCCAAATGGCAATTCCAGCCCGCCACGAAAAACGGAAATCCGGTTGCCGTGGAAGCAACGTTCTGGATTCCCTTCCATCCGGCGAAGATGAACACGGGTTTCTGAGGGGTTCAGTTCTCAGTTGCCCAGTTCTCAGTTCTCTGCCTCTCTTCGAGGTTCTTAGTTCCCACTTCGTCTCGCCGCGGATTGATCTGGATCGAACAAAGTTTCGGATCGTCTTTATAAAATATTTTCTTTCAATGAGTTGCAGCGTGGTTGACCTGTCTTGATCTGGGTAAAATATTGGAGAATAAGCACTTGTCCGTAAAATATTCCGCACGAAGTAGTTAGCTGGGTTGATTCGGGTGACATGTTGGTCGAGATGGGAAACGTCATTGGCTTGGCCCAAATCTGGTGTGCAGACCCTATGATGATGGGCTGATTCTGGGCGGAGGGCAAGGTTAGATGTCACAGCAGGGGGTGTGAATTCCTGAGAGTGACAGCAAGCACGCTTCCCATAATCCAACTTTTCGTTACTTATCCTCAGCACCTTGCTGACCAGGAAGTTTAGCAATAAACGCGTTCATGTCACGTATCACTTCAGCCTCGTTTGATCGGAAGATGAAATGGTCGGCGTTGGGAATACGGATCACTTGCGCGGACGGAACGCCTGCTTGAAAGGCATCTGCCTGCGCAGAGACGGTGGCCTTGTCGTCTGCGACGAGGGCGGCGAGCTTATCGGGGTCGTTACGATAAAAGGGCCCGAAGCTATGCGGATCCGCGTAGATGGCGAGCACGGGCGCATCGATATGCGTGTATTTCTGATGGCCCCGGCTGAGTGCCAGACCAATAGGGGGTATAGCAGGCGCGCCGGAGGGACGCGGCGGCTGCAGAGAAACGGTCCTCTCTATTCGTTCCAGGTCAAGCTGAAGCCGGGCTGCTCCGGTCTTCAGCCCATCAATCTGTTGAGGGTCTTGAAAGCCCTTCGCAAGAAACAGATCGAGCTGACGCTGCTCATCGACTGCATCGATGGCAATTTCACCAATTTTGGGGCTGTAGAAAGCATAGGCATAGCCGCCGTCCAGATAGATGAGACCGGCAACCAGTTGAGGATCGCGGCTGCCGATAGAACTTAAGAGCTCCCCTGCCTGAGAGTGTCCTACGAGTATGGGCCGGTCGATGTTCAATCTGTTGAGTACTGCCAAGACATCGTCAGCCAGGTGGTCCGAGGTGTAATTGGTTGCTATCGGCTCGGGTGCGCTCGATTTTCCGAAGCCCTGTTGGGAAATGCCGTAGACGTGATGGCTCTGCGTAAACTTCGGAGCGAAATCATCAAACACATGAGCGTCGCTCCCACCTAGAAATACCATAGGCGATCCCGAACCGCCCCAATCCAGAACTTCAAGCTGAACCCCCTCTTCGGCCGTGACAAGCTGAGCTTTGTGAGGCGACGTGTCCTGCTGCGCCACAAGATGAAACCTGCATAGGGAACAGATGGCTAGGAATAACGCAAAGCGGCTCGCTTTGGGCACGGCGATACCTCCTCCAACTATTGACGCCGCAGACCTCTTCGATGTTCCACAATGCTGCGGGTGGCCCACCTCTAAAATGATGTTCGTGTGCGCTTTCTGTGCAGACGGTGCCCCGTCCTTGCCTTTTTTTGTAAGGGTGGGTGGCGATGCTGTCTAAGCTAATTGATTTGTTATCGCGATGCGTGATCAACCTACTTGCGCACGCATTCCCGACTCCCGCTCTTCGCAAAGAACGCGAAGAACGGGGCATCCACTTTTGGCGGTTGTAGCAGCGAGTTCAAAGGCTGGGCCAATTTGAGCGTAGAGCGGGCGAGCGTGGTCCCGTCGCGTCTCACCGGAATTCTCTTCTACATTGCCGTCGGCGAAATTGCTGTCCGATTCGTGCAGGTATTCGTGTTCGCCGGATTGGCGACGCTGGTTCCGGTACCTCAGCAACTACTTAGGCATGGGAATCGACACGGCCTTGCCACCGCCGCGCTCGGAAATCCAAATGGTGTCGCCTGCGGGTTCGACTCCGGTTGGGGTGTTGAGGCCATCCTTGATTACAGTCACGGCTGCCTTATCGCCATTTACGGTGAGCACGGCGATTTTGCCGTTGCCATTCTCTGCGAGGATGAGCTTGCCGTTCGCTGCGCGCATGCCATCCGGCCCTTTTACCGGCTGGTCCATCCAGATATCGACCGGGTCGCCCGGCTTGCCGTTGGCATCGACGGGGATGCGGTAGAGCTTGTTAAAGATCACATTGTTCACATAGAGCGTGCCATCGAGGAAGGTGATGCCATCCACGCCCATCAGCGTGCGATGTTCCAGGTAAAGTTCCGCGGTGGACGCTCCAGCGGGCAGCCTGAAGATTCTGCCGGGGATGGTGTCCGTAATATAGAGCGCCTTATCCGGTCCAATCGAAAAATCGTTGCACACATTGTTGTCGCCGGGCAGGTTCCAGCGAATCTTCGGCGCGCCGGTGGTGAGATCAAAGCTTCTCAGTGCGGTATGCCGCTGTTGCGGAGTGGTGTTTGGCACCGGCGTCAGTTGACATGTCCATAACGTATTGGTGGACGCGTCCGCCAACATGCCGAAGAAGAACGTCCCCGGACCTTCTGCGCTGGCGTCGATAAACTTCTCGGCGGTGGAGGAACCTGGACGCACCTTGTAGACGAATGGCGAACTGGCGCTGCCGACAATCAACACGCCGCGTGGCGCCATGGTCAAACTTTCCGGCTGTGATTTCGCATCAGCGATCAGGATTCCCTGGGCGAAAGCGGCTGGCGCGAAGCTCATACTAATGACGAGAGCAGCAAGACGTCGGGTGTCGAGATACGCATGGTCAAATCTCCTGAGAGACGATTTCGGTGGCGTTCATGATAATTCATACGAGCCGGGTGCAGGGCTGCCCACCTACTTGCAATCGACCTTATTGTCCTGCGCGGCAGCGATCTGCCACTTAGCGTCGCGTTTCAACCAGGTATCGGTCCAGACCTGGCACACCTTCGCGTTGGGACGCGTTTTGTCTTTGCCGATGGCGTGTTCGCTGCCGTAAATGATGGCCACGTCTTCGCCCGAAGAAGAAGAGAAGAAGCGCACCCTGGCATCGTCGATGGCGCAGCCGTGCGCCGAGTGCGGAGCTTTTTCATCGCGCAGCTCATCCGCTTTGGTGTAGCGCTCGCCGCGAGTGCTGGTGCCCTGAAAATCAGGGGCCAATAACTCAGCAATAATTCCATTATTTGTGCAAACACCTTCGGCCCACTTACGTTCCATGTCGATCATGAACTTCGCGGTTTTGTCGTCGGGTGTGGCCCAATGGCTTTGCTGGGCTTGGGCGGCCGTCATAAAAACTACGACACACATTGCGAGGCAGATCGGGAGCAGAATTCGGTGACGCATCGTCCCTCCGGTATTTAAGCCACTATACAGTCTGTGAGCTGCATTCTTTCGCCGCTCGCGGCTCGGGCCACACCCGAAGGCCGCAAGAGTGCTAGAGTCCCAGAAATTTCTGCATCTGCTGCAATGCCTCGTCCAGCACCAACTTAAAGGCGCCGCCGCGTAGACGCGGGCCGACGAAGCCCAGCTCATGCTGCAGCCGGCCCTCGACCACCTTTAGATTGGCCCAGCCCGGTATTTGCTCGCCCCATAGCATAGGCATTGCGTAGTGGCCCATACGGCGCTTGTGGGCGGGCACATAGGATTCCATTTTGTATTCCCAACCCCAGAACAACTGGAAGCGCCGCCGGTCCCAGACCACAGGGTCGAAGGGCGTGAGGAAGCGCAGCTTGTCATCGACCTGGTGCCGGGCGGAAGCGGGCTTCTCGCCCTGCGGCCAGAACCACAGCAGGCCGTCGACCTCGGCATGAGCATAGCGGGATTTGGCGCGCTCCTGGACTTGCCGCAGCTCGCCGGCCAGATGCGGCACTCCATCGCGGAGCAGTCTGCACAGGTAGCCGAAGCTAACCGCAGGCAGCGGCGCGTAGAGATGCACCACCATGTCGAGCAACTGGCCGGCGCGCGCGAGCCGGAAGTCGTCATTGGTTTCGGCGGGGCTGTCGTCCTGCGGCGGACATTCGATCGCCTGGTAAACTCGAGTGCCGGCCTCGCGCCGGACCACGCGCAGCAGCCCGCGATAGTGCAGGCCCTCCAGCAGATGCACGCTGACATTCAGGTTGCCGCCCCAGCGCTTGATGCGGCCATGGTCGAAATGTGCCTGCACATGCTTGGGGTGGGTATGACCGCGCTCGCGCACAAAGGCCAACACTTCCTCAGCGCGAGCCTCCATCTTTGCGTCCCAGGCGCGCCAGGCGCAATGCTCCCCGCGCGGATGCAGCAGAGCCAGGGTTTCGCGAGGCAGAAAACCGTAGTTGATGAAGAAGGCTTCCTCGATCGGCAGGCGCGGGTAGCGGCGCTCCAGGTCGCCGGCGCGATAGTTCTTAACGCGGTGCGCGAGGATCAGATCCGGAGCGCGAGCGGGCGCCCGCATCGGGTCGGCTTGAACAAAACCCAGGCGTGCAATGGCCCGCGGCAGGCTAGTGGGCTTGAAAAGGCTGCGCGCGATCGCGTAGCGCCGAAGCTGCGGAAGAGTGGAGGCTTTGAGAGGGCTCACATCTTTTGTGGGTGTCGGAACCGCAGGACAGTGTTTTCGGATCCACCGACACTGCTTGAATGTAACCGGGAGCCATCTTCGGCTCCAAGTAAAAAATGTTATGAGTAATATCTATGGGGCCGCAAACTGCTTATACCTTGGCGGTTTTCTTTTTTTCCAGCGCGGCGTAGATGGCGGGGTCGGTGCAGACTTCGTAGTAGGTGCGGTCGGTCCAGTCCTGGACGGAGAAATCTTCGGCGTTGATGCGCGGGATGCGGCTTTCGCGGATGACGATTTTGCGGAAGATGTCGCGGTCGACAGGAACGGTGGCACTGGAGAGGCGGTATTCACCTTTATCCGATGCCATCGCTGGCGGCAGTTTTACGGCTAACGGCACCAGGGAAATTTCCTGCTCCAGCTTGCGGAAGGCGGCTTGATTCATGCGAATGCCGCCGAGGTTGAAGCTGAGGACGGAGTCTTCAGGATTTGCGCCTGGCTCGGCGTTCGGATCTGATTCACCTTGAAATACATATACGTGGAACGGACCGGCTTGCGATTCCATTACCTTGCGGGCGCGTTTGTTGCAGGAAGAAAGGCGATCGCTCTCGTTCAGCGCTTCGGAAATCATGATCTGATGCTCGCCATCCATCAGATAAAGAGGAGCAGCGTCCTGCAGCGTGATGCCTATGCCTAACTCCAGCCCCGGCATCCCTGACCGCTGCATAAGTTCGTTGTAGCCGCGCACGATTTCGATAATCTCGCGGGCCAGCACGCAGGTCCGGCTCACGGCGAGTCCGGGCTCGCCTTCGCGCTCGAGGATGGCGAGGATGATGGCGTCGCCTTCGAGAAAAACTTTTTGCGCTCCGTACTTGCCGAGCAGCTTGTTCACTGGGTCGTAGAAATTCAGGCTGAAGTAGGACGCCGGATTGAGCCCTTTTTCCATGAGCGTGCGCGTGAGCCGCGTGGAGTCGCGCACGTCCGCTTTTAAAACTACGTGCCGCAGGACGCGCACTTCCTCGGGCTGCTGTTGTTCATCGGACAGGAGGAATTCGTAGAGCGTGCCGTTCATGCGGGAGAGCTCAAGTAGCTTCTCAGTGGCTACCAGGTTTACCGAGTCGAGAGCGGCGTTGAGCGTCTCCAGGCGGCGAAGATCGCGGTGGTAGTGAGAAAAATCCTGCAGGAAGCGGGCTGCGACCTTGGCGCGTTCCGCACCCCGGCAACCGGCGACCTTGGCTACGGCCGCGTATAAGCTTGCGGGCGAGAGCTTGCCGTGCTCCTGGATCATACGTTCCACGCGGTCGCATTCGGGGCGCGAGATCAGAGCATTCTTCAGTTGTTGCGGATTGATTCGCGGCGCGTACTCGGCGAGCAAAGGCACGGTGTTGTATGAGGCGATCACGCACTCCATGATCTGTTCGTCTTCGAGCAGGCGCACCCACTTGGCGAGGCGGTCCTGCTGCGCTACGCCTTCCGGCGTGGAATCGTCGGGCGTTCCCGTGCCAACGAGCGCGCGGGCATTTTCTGAAGCGCACAGCCAGGAATCGATGGTTTCGCTGGTGGTCTCGTCGCCGTAGAGGGAGCGGATGAAATTCCACACCACATCCTGCAGGCGGGGATAGCGGTCGTTATCGCGATCCCAGTTTCCGAGCATGACGTAATGCTCGGCGCAGAGATAATCGTCGCGGCCGTCCTCGGAAAACGCGAGGCGGTTGACGAACAGAGCGTAGCTATTCAGCCCATTGCCGGTCTCGCCGAAAAACGAACGGCGGGTGCGCGCCAGGGTTTCTTTCTCGATGTCGCGCAGAGTCTGGAAAAGTTCCTGTCCAGTCTTGCGCAGAATGATTTTTTTGCGCACCTGAAAGCTGGCGACGCGCTCGCGATACTCGACGGCCTTGCCCTGGCGTATGCCTTCGTAACTCTTGAGCAGAACGCGGCAGCGTTCTAAAACCTGCGCGAACTGCTGGTTCATCTCCGTACGCAGGAACTTCGTGATAGCCAGTCGCGCCAGCAGATCGACGGAAATTTTTTCTTCTTTCTTGGCTCGATTCAACGCGGCTAGATGCAATTCGGTGAGTAGCGGCTTCCATTCGGAGGGATCGGCGGCATTGCGAACCGGGGTGGGCGTTGTTCCGGCGGTTGCTCCGGCGGCGGCGTTTCTTAACCACGACGGCCCCTGCGCTTTCGGTGCTGCTTCAGCCGCCAGTAGACCTTCCAACTCACCATATCGCGCAATCAAACGCATGATCTGCGCCCGCGCCGCATCTACGAAGCGGGAGCTCAGGGCCACATCATGACGTAGGTTATCGACGCCGACGGCTAGGCCTTCGAGCGCGATTGACGGCACCGCCGCAACCAGTTCCGGCAGAGCCAATTTTTCTGGCTCTTTGCCCAGACGGAAAATGGGAAATCGAGGCATTTATGATGTCTATGCTGTTGGAAGTCGCTGATTACACGTGTACATACCGAGGCTAGCACGGCTGGAGAGGCGGCTAAAGTTACGCTAGTTATGTGCGGGAGGGGCTGGAAATGTGCGGATCGCGAACGAACATCAACGTCTGCTTTCCCTTATACGATGTGGCCTTGAATTCACGATATCCGCACTTCGCTGCGACACGGATCGATGCAATATTCTCAGGGACGATGATGCAGGCGGTGCGCGGCGATGAGAAATGCGAATCGCCCCAGGCCACGGCTGCGCGTACGGCTTCGGTGGCATAGCCCTTGCCGTGCGCTTGCGAGGCGAGGACCCATCCGATCTCCGGTACGCCATTCAGAGACGGTTCCACATCTCGCTTGTAATCGGCGAAGCCAATCTCACCTACAGGGGTGCCGCTTGTTTTTTCCTCTGCCACCCAATACCCGAAGCCCAGCAACGCCCAATGGCCGGCGTAACGCAGAAACTTCGTCCAGGACTCTTCTTCCGTAAGAGGCTTACCGCCTATGTATCGAGTTACTTCGGGGTCCGCCCACATCGCGGCGCAGTGGACAAAGTCGTCGAGGCGATGGCCGCGGAGTTTAAGCCGTTCGGTTTCGAGGACGGGTATTGTTTGGGGATGGTAGGAGTGAGTGGGCATTCCAGCAGCTTACTGATTTGCAGGAGTCGCTGCCACTTGGCTAGATCGCGCCGCTGCCGTTTGGCTTGCGCGTTCGGCCGGTTAAGATTGAGATCCTTCGCTACGCCTGAAGAACGGCTGCGCTCAGGATGACAAGCATTGTGGTATTCATAATTAATTCGCTACGGAACTATCTCGAAGACTGTGCCGAATCCGTAGTAGCCACCTCTTTCCGTTGTGCCATACAACTGGCCGTTAGAGCCAATGACCAGCCCCGCGCCTGGAACAGAGCCATCTTTAGCAGAGCCAAAGCTATGCAGCTGGTTCTCGGTCCAGGTCCCGTTGCTGGAAGGAATCAGCTGGTAGGCCGTACCGAATCCTGTAGTGCCACCGGCCCGTGTCGCGCCGTAGAGATTTCCGGTGGAATCGAAAGTCAATCCGCCGGCTGGACCCGCGCCGTCCGTACTGCTTCCACCAAAGCTGTATAGAATCGTCTCGGTCCAGTCGCCGCTCCCGGCGGGCGTTAACTCGAATGCCGTGCCGCCTTCGAATCCAAACGCGCCCCCAAGGTTTGTGGTTCCGTAGAGATTGCCAGCGGAGTCGAGAACTAGCGTGTTCCAGGGAACGATCCCGTCTCCGGTGCCGCCAAAGCTGTGGAGCACAGCTTCGACCCAGCTTCCATCCCCTTGGGGACTCAGCTCGAACGCGACACCATTGGAGTAACTTCCCCCATAAAGGGCCGTTCCATAAAGATTGCCGACAGTATCGAAGACTAGACCTCCTGCAGGTTCTTCTCCAAATGCGGGATCGAAATTAAACAAGATTTTCTCGTTCCACGCTCCGATCGCTTTTGGTGACAACTCGAATACAGTTCCGTACTCGTTTGAGCCGCCTCCGATGGAGGTGCCGTAGAGGTTGCCGGTCTGGTCGAAAATGACTCCAGCGTAGGGACCGGCGCCATCGATTCCGTTGTTCTGGAAGCTGTATAGAATTTTGATGGTCCAGGGGCCGCTCGCGGTGGGAGTCAACTCAAAGACCGCGCCGCAGCCGATCACCACCCCATTGCCATCGGTGCATGAACCGGCACCGCCCGAGAGAGTTGTGCCATAGAGATTGCCCGCCGCATCCATGACCAGGCCACCCAGAGGGTTGTAGCCGTCCCAACCGTTGTCATGGAAGTTGTGCAGGGTTTGCTTGGTCCATTGACCACTTCCGGTTGGCGTCAACTTAAAGGCCGTGCCGCAGCCAACTGCAGAACCGTTGTCAGTGCAGGTTCCGTCGCCACCGTAATAAGTGGCGCCGTAGAGGTTGCCCAGGGCATCGACGACCAGTGCGGCCTCGGGCATGGTGCCATCCCGATTGTTGTTGTTGAAACTATGTAGAACGCCTTCCTGCTGAGCGGCTGCGCTGGTAGCTTTCAGAAGCGAGATTGCAAAGAAAATGGCGAACAAACCCCTCATTCCAACGGAACTCTTACTGCACATCGGCGCTACTCCTGGGCGAAACCAACTCCTGGACGAAGCAGCATGCCTGGGGGAGACACGGTTCAAGCTTCGCTGGTTTCCTGAATGTGCGCCGTGCGAGCGGCGGTGTCAAGATGAAAGTAAAAGTATCTGCAAGGTGCGGAGTATGGTGCGTGGAGGTACACGCCTCGAAGCGGGGAGCGAGTGCGATGTCGACAGAGGATCTCCGTGGGTGGTGCAGTTTGGCTTACGCGTTAGGCCGATTAAGCAGAAGATCCTTGTGAAATAGTCAAACCAACCGAATTTCCTGGAGACCGGCAGTTTTGATGGCCATTACTGGCTCTTGATTCGCGCCGCTTCGAACTCGTCGCCCTTCTGCCAGCCGATTAACCGCGTGAAGCTTGCCGCTTCCCAGCCCAGGGCGAAACCGAAGCGCGCCATCGCTGCGTCGCCGGTGAAATCCATCTCGGGATGATATTCATCGCTCGGCTGGTGATAATGCTTCTCCGTGTATTCCTTGTCCTGCGCCAGGCCCCACGCCTCGTCGTGGCCTTTGAACTTCATTCCTTCGCTGATGGAGAACGATGGAATACCCACGCGAGCTAGGCTGAAATGATCGGAGCGGTAGTAGTGTCCGGCCTCGGGGCGCGCGTCAGGGCGGATGGCCAGCCGGAATTCTTTCGCCATGGCTTGCACCCACGGATAAAAAGTAGTCCGCTCGGCGCCTGAAACTTCCACTTCTTCTGGCGAACCAATCGCCGGCAGGTCATCGTAATTTAAATCCAATGCGATCTTGCCGGCGGCGATTGGCGGATGCTTGCCCAGATACTCTGAGCCCAGCAGTCCCTGCTCTTCGGCGGTCACCGCAGCGAAAAGAATCGAACGGCCCGGCCGATCTTTGGCGACGCTAAATGCCCGCGCCAGTTCCAGCAGAATTCCGCAACCGGTGGCATTGTCGGCGGCGCCGTTGTAGATGTTGTCGCCCGGCATATCGGGGCGAATTCCGAGATGGTCGTAGTGCGCGGTGTAGAGAACCGCTTCATCTTTTAGTTGGCGGTCAGAGCCGGGCAGAATTGCCACCACGTTATTCGATTCAAAGTGGCGCACATTGCTGACCATGTGCGCTTTCAACTTTGCGTTGAGATCTACCGGGCGAAATTCGCGCGTGCGCGCATCCGCCATCATCTTGTCCAAATCCATGCCGGATGCCGCAGCCAGCTTTTTGGCCACATCCAACTGCACCCACGACGCAACTTTCAGCGCCGGACCTTCCAGCTTCAAATACGATTTTTCACCCGAATTCGAGTTCCGCACCACCTCCCACGGATAACTCGCCATGTCTTCTTTGTGGACAAGAATCACGCCTACCGCGCCCTTGCGCGCCGCTTCTTCGTATTTGTAAGTCCAGCGGCCGTAGTAGGTGAGCGCTTTGCCTTTGAAAAATTCGGGATCGTCGGAGGGGGGCTCGTTCACCAGCATCAGCAGCACCTTGCCGCGCACGTCCACGCCTTTGTAGTCATCCCAGTTATATTCGGGAGCCTCGATGCCATAGCCCACGTAGACGATCTCGGCATCGACATCGGACTGCGCCTGCTGGGTCTGATCGTAGGCAACGTACTCGTCGAGCGGCTTCAGATTCATTGCCGGGCCTTGCTTTGGTTCCAGTGAGAATTGTGTTTCTGCGAGTGCCGCGATTCCGACCAGCGGGACCTTCTGCAGATAGGAGCCGTTGTCGCCGGCAGGCTTCAATCCATATTCGGCGAACTGGGTGGCGATGTATTCGGCGGCGATGTCACCGCCGCGCTGGCCGGTGCCGCGGCCTTCCAGAAGATCGTGCGCGAGAAAGCGCACGTGCCAGCGAATGTGTTCAGGATTGATGGTCTGCATGGCAGCAAACGCTTCGCCGGGCAGCCGGACTGAGATGGGCTCGCGCCCGGCTGCAGGCGGGATGGGAGTTGCTCCTCCTTTAGTCCACACCAGAAGACTCAGAGTAGCGATCACACCGACAAACACACTTCTCCTTACACTTGCTTGCATAGGTCAGTCTTCTCCCCCGACGAAGGGCGCGAAAAATGCTTAGGCTCTGAATGCTTATTAAGACTGAGGGAATTGTAATGTACGAACGGGATTCTGTTATAGAGAACCGCATGTTGCTAAACTGCACGGGAGGTCACGCACTCTCGCGACTTTGCAGGTACAGGCCCGAGTGGAGCTGATTATGAAACGCAGATCATGAAACGCAGATCATTCCTGAAAGGCGCGGGAGTTGTTACCGTTGTGGTTGCAGGCGGTGGAGTCTGGCGTGCGTACGACGAGGGCGTCTTTAGTGTCAGCGAAGGGCCTGCCTATGAGCCCTGGAAAGACTGGCGTAAGGATTCGAATCCGGGAGCCCTCGCGCTGGTGCGCGCCGCAATTCTTGCCGCGAGTCCACACAACACACAGCCCTGGCTCTTCAAGGTAACCAATTCATCGATTGAGTTGTATATCGATACCCAGAGGAACGTCGGGGCGCTCGATCCCTACCTGCGAGAAGAGCACATCGGGATAGGCTGCGCTCTCGAAAACCTGATGCTCGCAGCGGCGGCGAATGGCTATCAAGCCAGCGTGACCTTGCTTCCGGGGAAACTTGAACCGATTCCGGCCCCGGCTGAGCCCGCGCCGAAGCTTGTGGCCCGCGTAGAGCTGGCGGCGGACAGGCGAGAAGAGAATGAGCTCTACGATGCGATCCCGCGGCGTCATACGAATCGCGGCCCTTACATCGCGGAGAAACCGATCCCGGCCGAGTTCATCGACGACTTAAGTCGCCTGCCCGGCGACGAACCGGACGCCAAGATTTTTCTCTTCACGGCTAAAGCCGACCGAAAGAAGTTGGTGGAGATCAGTTCCCTGGCGAACGCCGAAATCTATTCCGACCCAGAAGTGGAGCGTGGCAGCGGGCGATGGGTTCGTCTGGACTGGAGCGACGTCCAGAAGTATCGCGATGGTCTTACGATTGACGCCTTCGGGCTGCCCCCCGTGGCTGGTGCAGCTTTTAAGATGATGTCCTCTCGGATGCGGCGATGGGCCGCATCGCGAGGACCGAAAGATGGATATTCCAAGCTGATGTTGAGCGCGCCCCTGATTGGCATCATCGCGGTGCGTGACCGGTACGACCAGGAGCATTGTCTACGCGCAGGGCGAATCTGGCAGCGGGCGCACCTGCTGGCAACGGCTCGGGGCCTTGCCGGACGCCCATGCAATGAGGCGGTGGAAATGATTGACCATGAGAAGGCGCACCAGAAACCCGCGCTGCGAGGGCTGCTGGCCGAAATTCTGGGTGATGCCGCCTGGCAGCCGACTTTTGTCTTTTATATGGGCTATCCGACATTGACAGCACGAGCCAGCCCGCGGCGGCCGATTGAACAGGTAGTTTCCTGAGGTGGTGATCAGCAAAATCTGTAACTAAGTCCCGCGACCGCGGGATCAATTCTTCGACCCTCAACCGGCGCGGAATTCACGCACATCTTCTCCTGGGTGGAACACCGCGGCCGGCGATGTGTTTCCCGACGCGGCCATTTTTCGATTGATCTCGGTGAAGTCGGCCTTCAGCCAGCCGACGCTGGAAAGTTCAATCTCACCGTCCTGCGCGATCCAGAATATCGACGGGACATTGGTCAAACCATACGCGTTCGACGCAGGATAGGTGCTCGTATCATCGAGGAGCACGGGAAACGTGACGCCAAATTCTTTGGTAAAAGCCTCGGTCTCTTTCGCAGCGTTCTGTGAAACCCCGATGATGCGGACGGCTTTGTGCCCATAGCTTCGCTCCAGCCGCTCCAGAAACGGAAACGCGTATTGGCACGTCGGGCAGGACGCTTTGAAAAAAGCCAGCACGACTGGCCCGCGAGCTAATTCTTCGCGCAGCACAAAACTCCTTCCGTCCAAAGCTTTCAGTTCAAAGTCGGGTGCTTTCATGCCTTGGGTTAATGCAGCCATGCTTCGCCCTCCAGTTCGTGACAAAGATGTTTCGCCAGCCAGTACATGTTCAGAGTTGGCAGTTTCTATTTTAGATGACCTGAATGGCAGGCGGAACGGGACGCCATGGTTTCGACGCACGCTTGGGAGGCAAGGATTATGACGTGGCCCGGAGATTCACCGGTCGCGTAAGCGATTGGCGGTGCATTGCGCCAGGCGCATTTCCGCAAGTAAAGGCATTTTGCGGCACGAACAAACTCCCCTCGAGCGCCAGTGCAGTCGGCGCCTGGGTCAACTCTGAAACCGAACGTATAGGTGAGCGAATAGAAAGTTGTCCCCTCGCTGCCCTCTTGGCGCGGGTAAGTCGATTTATGAGCACTGTCTAAAGCAGCCTGCTTCAGCATCGCATGGCCGCTGATCACTTCGGCAGAAGCCACGCTTCCATCTGGACGAACTCCGATTTGGAGAACTACGTCTCCGCCAATGCGCGCCTGCCGAGCCAGCGGAGGATATACAGGTGGAGATAAATTGAGGAGATAAGGCGCTGGCGTTGGCGGGCTATCGGCTGCCTGAGAATGTGCGATCGAAACAGCGAGGGGAGAAAACGCCGACGCAAGCAGAAGGCAAGTGATCGGGAGGCGCGAAGTTTTCATGTGCAGGATTCTACTCTCGAAGCAAATATGTGACGTGAGCCTGGGCTTGGCCTATGCGTTTTAGAGAATTTGCGCTTTGCGCAGAATTTTTCGCGCCAGGCCGGTAAGGGCGACAGATGAAAGCTTGCTTGCCGGAATCCATTTGCCAGCATTGGCGGGCGCGACTTCGGTCTTCCAGACCTTCACGGCATAGTCCGTGACGGTGATCGAATGCCGGAGCGTGAAGGCGGGCTGCGATGAACCATTTGTTCCGACCATCTCTGGTAATTCCCACATGCCCGCCATCAACGATGCGGTGGGCGAGCGCTGAATCAAGAAGACTTCGCGGTCGCGTCCATTTCCGTTGCGATAGCTCAAGGTAAAGTGGATTTCACGTTTTTTTTGTGGCGTGGGCTTGACCAGCGCGGCTAGCTCTCCGCGAGTCACACATAGAGCAGTCACGGGACACATCAAACATGCCGGACTGCGCGGTGTACACACTGTTGCGCCCAACTCCATCATCGCCTGATTGAAGTCGCCGGGACGTTTCGCATCGAGCAAATTTTCCGCCGCCGTCCACAATCCCTCGCCGGACAACCGCTTCCCTGATATCCGCTGCAGAACGCGCTCTACGTTGCCATCGACCACGGCGACCGGCTCGCCGAATGCGATGCTGGCTATCGCCGCCGCGGTATAGCGTCCAATGCCAGGCAGAGTTCGTAATTCTGGCTCAGTCGCTGGAAACTTTCCTCCATGCTCGTGCACGATAATTTTTGCGGCTGTATGCAGCATGCGCGCACGGCGGTAATAGCCGAGGCCGCTCCATGCGGCGAGCACACTGGCCTCGCGCGCCCCTGCCAGCTTTTCGACCGTGGGAAAACGCCGCAGGAATTCGTGATAGTGATCGATGACCGCCGCCACACGCGTCTGCTGCAGCATGATCTCGGAGAGCCATACGCGATAGGGATCATGGCTCGCGCGCCAAGGGAGATCGCGCGCGTGAGCGTCATACCAGGTGAGAAGGCCGCGCCGAAACTTCAGTTTCAGAGCATTAGAGAAGACTTGCGGTTTGCTTTGTGCCTTCACGATAAGTCTCTTGTCAATGCGTTTTGTGGCGGATGCCGTGGAAATAAAACTGGCCCACTCCGAACGGACAGTCGACTGTGATCTCGCACGCCATTGACCCGTGCTCTCAACCACGAAATAATAGCCTAGTTCTTGGTACACAACATTCGCGTGAGTTCATTCACGCCCGGCATCGAGGAGCATTATGGACGATTTCAACCGCAAAGTGGAAGACGCGTCGGCACGCGTCAGCAAGACAGTCGCCGAAACGGCGGAACGAATCGAGAAAGAGATTCCGGAATTCATCAAATATCTGAACGACGAAGTTGTGCCTGCGGTACGCCAGCACTCGACCAAGGCGCTGCGCGTGGCCTCGGAGAAGCTCTCCGAATTCGCCGACTACATGGAAAAAAATCCGCATCCTCCGAAGTAGCCTTCTTGAATGCAACCGACTATTTTCGTAAGCTGCGGCGGCGCAATGAACTCTTCCTGTGCGCGGCATTTCTGACTCTCCTCGTTTTCCTCCCAAGCTGCGGCCATCCCAAGCAGGCACGCGTGGATGTGCCACCACCTCCCGACTCGACGTCCGAGCCCGCTTCGACCGCGGAGCCGGCCGCGCCACGCCGTCCCGAAGGCGCTGCGAAGAGCGACCGTTTACCCAGCGCCGAAAGTAGCGATGCGGATCTGGCCGAGCCTACGATCCCCGAGGGCTCCAAACCATTGGCGACGGAAGTTGGGCGCGCAAGCTGGTACGGTCCGCCGTATCACAATCGCGTGGGATCGAATGGCGAAGTCTACAACATGCACGCCATGACTGCGGCGCACCGCACGCTGCCTCTGGGTTCGGTTGTGCGCGTGACGAATCTCAAGACCGGCCACACGGCTCTGGTGCGCATTACCGACCGTGGACCGTTCATCCCTGGGCGCGTTCTCGATTTGTCCCTGGCCGCCGCTAAAAAACTCGATGTTTACCTGCCCGGCGTTGCCGAAGTGAAAGTGGAAGTGATGCAAGCTCCGGTGTCGCTTGAAACGGGCGGCAGGTGGGCGGTGCAGATTGGCGGCTTCCCGCACGAAAAAGAAGCCCGCCAACTGGCCGACCATCTCAAGCGCCGCTATCAGACGGCGAAGGTGCTGTGCTTCGCCAGTCCCGCGGGAGATTGGTGGGTGCGGGTACGAGTGCTCGACGACGATCGCGAGCGTGCCCGCAAGCTCACGGATGAAACGGAGACACAGGAAGGCGCGGTGTTTCTGGTAAGACTTGATTAACCACAGTTCTCACCACAGAGGCACAGAGAACACAGGGAAAAACTAAATGCGAATCGTCCTGCCTCAGCTGTAACGAATTCAGCCGTGCTGACAACCCTTTGCTTCCGATGTTATCGTTTCGCAGTGGTGACCCAGCAATGAGTGACGCTACCAGCAATTGCCTTTTCTGCCGCATCCTGAGCGGCGAGATTCCAGCGAAGAAAATTTACGAGGACGAGCACGTATTTGCTTTTGAGGACATCAATCCGCAGGCGCCGACGCACGTTCTGGTTATCCCGAAGAAGCACTTCGCCGGATTGAAGGAAGCGCAGGCTGACCATGCCGAACTGATCGGCCGCTGTCATCTGGCGGCGGCGCAGATTGCGCGTGATCGAAATATCGAGCATGGATACCGGACGGTGCTCAATGTGGGGCCGGGCGCGGGACAGTCCGTGTTTCATCTGCACGTGCACCTCTTGGGTGGACGTTCGCTGAGCTGGCCTCCGGGTTGAGAGAGCAGTTCTCAGTTTGTGGACAGCTCGGCTACTGCTGAACCGCCGGATTCTCGTCTTCTGGCGCTCCGTGGCGGCGCAGCAAATTGGGAAGATTCTGCGAGAAAGCCGATCGCGGCAGAACCATGTCACAGCCCACTTCGTGAGCCTTCTGCTTCAGATCGCCTTGCACGTGCGAGAGAAATCCGATAATCGAGGTTCCCTTCTTTAGCTTCGATTTCAGCTTGGGGATCAGCGTTAGAGGCTTGGCATTGGCGTTGTTGAGATCAAAGATGATCAGCGACGGCTTCTCTTCGCCGTTTTGCTGCATGCGCTCGGCCAGATCTTTGTCGTTCTTGGCGAACTCGACTTTGACGTTGAGCTTGCGCGCGGTCTCCTGAATCTTGGCCGCGAAGAACAGGTCATCGACGAAGGCGAAGATGCGCGAGGTGGAATCTTCACGCAATGCGGGCAGAGGCTCGGGGTCAACCGGTGCGAAAGGCGCAGCGAAACCGGGCCGTGGGCCGCGGCGCGATCCACCATTATTACCGTTGCCGGACAATGCCGCGCGATAGCTGTGATCCATGGGCGCGGTGTAGATGCCGTCTTGATTGTGACGCGATTGGCTGGGGCCGCCGGCGGGACGGGGTCCGCGTGGGTTGTTGGGACGACGTCCGCGACGCCGTCGACTTCTGCCTCCTCCGCCGGAGGGTCTTCCTGGTCCTGCGTTCATAGTCCTCTCAAAGCTGCATGCCCGGGCTTGCGGGTCCGGCTGCAGTGTTGCAAAATTCTCTCTACTTCAGATTCCCCGAGCTTTAAGGTTCCCATTGGTTGCGGTAGACGTCATGAACGTTGGCGCACAAGCTTCGCTCGACAATATCCGCCAACACATCCGAGGAGCAAGTCCACTCTGCATGCGAAACTGCGGGTTGGGCTGGAGCGCACTCGTTTAATCAAACCGCACTCTGGTGTAGCAAAGTCTTAACTGGCGATAAAAACCCTAAATGTTTGCGTATCGGTTATCCGTTGTCGAATCCGTCGCGCCGCCGGGAACGGCCTGGGACGCGGAAGGCCTACGCGGGAACGTGGCCAATGAGAACAAGATAATGGTACTCGTCCCCGCGCAGGTGCGCAAGTGGCAAAGTGGGACAGGTTTTGCACAGGAGGACATGACTGTCGGGCTTTGAAATCTGAAGCCCGCTCTTCACATCCCGCTGGAAACTTCTCGAGCCCACTGCTGCGCCTGCCAATAAGAGGTCGCGACCACTTCGTAGTCGAGATTCATTTCGTCGCAAATCACGCGTGCCTCTTTCCATTCTCCACTTTCTTGCACCAGCATGAGCTGGTAAATGGGACACAGCAAACTCGGTTGGGCTCTGAGAACAGCTTTGGTTTCTGCATCGAGCGGGATCTTTTCCAGTATCTCGGACATGGGCATCTCCAGCATTATGTCGAGCAGGGAGAGCAAGCCCAGCAGGAACAGATCGGACTCACCATGATTGACCAGTGGAGAAAGCAACTCGCCGAAACGAGCCCGGACCAGGGCGCAGAGTACAAGATCGCTGGTCTTGCCCTGTCCGGCACCCACCGTGGCGATCAGCCGGACCCAGCGCCGCACCTCGCGCTCGCCGAGAATCGAGAGGGCATGACGCACGGAGTGGATTTCGCTGCTAAATCCGAACTTGGCGGAGTTCATGTAACGCAACAGCCGGTAGCAGATGGAAGCTTCAGTTTTAATCAGCTTCTCGATCTCGGGAACTAGTAGTTCGGCGCCGGACACGGCCTGCAGCATTCTCAAGTAATTGAGCCGGTTGGCGGGCACGTCACGGGCGGTCATTATTTCCGGACGGCGCAGGAAGTAGCCCTGAAAGAAGACGAATCCCATATCGCGGGCGGCGATGAAATCAGCGTGGTCCTCAACTTTTTCGGCCAGCATGCGGCAGCGCCCGGGCCCGTGCCGTTTCATCAGCGCGGCGCGCTGCTCCTGGGTAGTAAGTTTGAGATCGACTTTGATGATGTCGGCGATTTCGGCCAGTCCCTCGCGCGGATCGTCACTTACGTAGTCGTCGAGTGCGATCAGGTATCCGGCTTCCTGTAAGTGATGGCAAGCGGCCAGCACCTCGGCATCGATTGCAACCGACTCCAGAATCTCGACCACTGTCGACTGCGATGGCAACAGCGTAATCAGTCCTCCGGTCAGGACAGAGCGGGTACAGTTCATGAAGGCGCGACGACCGTCGCATAGAACATCCAGACCCATCAGCAACGAACTGTCGAGGGTGGAGTGAGATGCGGCGTCGGCATCCCCGCCATGAAAGGCGTTCTCCATGCCGTCCCGAAATAGAAGTTCGTAGCCAAACACCTTTTCATCGCGATCAAAGATAGGCTGGCGGGCTACATAGCGCAGCTTCGGGCCCTTGCGGCCGTCGGGAGCAGAGCCGGGAGCGGCGGAGGAATTCGGCACAGCGAAGTTATCGGCAAAGGGAGGGAAAGACTCCAGCACAACGGTAACTGGCCGGGCAGCGATGAGAAGGCTCTAATCCTGCGAGGCTTTGGTAAGCAAAAGGCGCTCCGCAGATGCGGAGCGCCTTTGCTGTGTCTGACTAATTCGTGACGGCGAGGGTGACGGTGAATGTACCGGTGAGTGCCGTTCCCCCGGTCGGAGTTGCAGTGGTGGCGTTCACAACGATGGAATAGCTTCCGGCTGGCGTTCCCGGATTTTTCTGGCTGCTATTGCTGCTGCCGCCACAATCGCTCAGCCACAGCGTGGAGAAGCCGAGAACCACGATCAGGCTGAGGAGACGTGCGCCTCGCGTGCGCGATCCACCTAAGAAGACCATTCCAAACAAGCCGGGTAACAGCAGCGCATAAAAGATTGGACTGCCGTGTCCCAGTGGCGGACGCAATTCGCCTGTGGGAGCCGTGGTCGTGATGTTGAGCGTGACCGATGTAGCGCTAACGGAATTCCCGCTGGTGGGATTGAAGCTGCAACTGGCCTCGGATGGAAGACTGCTTTGAGCGCAGGTGTAAGTGAGCGGCAGAGCAGTGGTCGGCGGGTTAGTCGAGCTGTTAATAAAGGAGGGCGTGCCGCCGGTTGCATTGCTAACCGTAATATTGACCGAGGCAGATCCGCCGGCATTCACGGAGTAAGTTTGGTTCGCCGGCGCAATGGTAAAGGCCTCCTTGGTCGCAGTCACGGTCAGGCTGACGCTCGCGGTATGCGATGTGGTGCCGTTGCCGCTGGGAGTTCCGGTGATGGTGATGGTCTGCGCCCCGGTGGGCAGTGCCATGTTCGCCGCAGTCGTGATGGTCACTTGCATGGTGACCGGCGGACTTCCGCTGTTGAGTGTGACGCTGGTGGGAGTGCTAGGGTTGCTGAGATTCTGGAAGCTGCAAAGTGCCCCTGCCGGCAGACCGGAGGTGCAACTGCCCGGAGTCGAACTGGTTGGAGAGCCCGACGAGTTTGTAAAGTTAATGGTTTCGCTGGTGCCCTGCACCAGGGTGAGGGTCAATGTAGCGATGGCAGATTGTCCTGCGGAGATGGATGCGGGCGCCAGGGGACTTGTGGTCTGAAGCGTGAAGTCGGACGGAGTGACGCTAACGGTAACCGCCGGGGACGTCGAACCTCCGTTGATTCCCACGTAGCTCCCCACAACTGAGTTCGAACCGCCGGGTAGCGAAGTGGTAGTAAAGGATGCAGTACCTGCCGACAAAGTGCCAGAACCCAGGGCTGTGGTCGAGCTGTTATCGTAAAAATTGACGACCCCGGTTGCCGAAGACGGCGTGACCGTGGCCGTAAAGGTCACAGGGCTCCCTTGGGATGTTGCACTGGTGGATGACAAGACCGAGGTTGTCGTGACCACCAACGACTCGGTCCAGGCCGAAGCCAGTTCGTTGGCATCTACAGAACCCAACCCCGCGACAAGGTTATAGCCAGTGCCGCCGGTCGAGTCGACGGTAGAGGCACTGAAACCGATAACTCCCGCGGATGGACAGATTACGTCCGCGGGATATCCCGCAGGCGTACCTTGCTGGCAGTAAACGCTGTTATCCCCGCTGGTTACCTGGTGAAAAGCGCCGTTCGATGGGTTCTCGGCTAGGTAGTAGAGCTGGGGATTGATGTTGCCCAAACCGCTGCTCGCCAGGTATTGATTCATCAAAGTGATGATGCCGGCGAAGACCGGAGAAGAGACTGAGGTTCCGCCAACAATCGAGGGATCGATGACGAAATTACCGCCGCTGAGAGTGCCGTCCGCGGCGACTGCTATGCCGTTGGCACAGCTGCTGGTGGTCTCGGTATCGTAGGGGCTGGTCGAGGATAATTCTTCCACGGGAGTGCAAAGGATGTAGCCGGGATAGTTAGGAGAAGCCAACAGCGAGACGTCCGGGACGAAGCGGTAAGTACTCTGCGGGCTGGTCAAGCCGGGCATCGTGATCACCGATTGCCAGCTGGGTTTCGGAAACCCGCTTGTACACACGCCTGTGGTTGCGTTGTAGTCGAAACAATTGCTGACTCCACCGCCGCCGGCGGAAATCCAAAGATCTTCCTGCGCAGCTTCGGCCGACGTGATATCGACCCAGCCGCTCACCGCTGGCGGGCCCCCATTGATACAGAAGCTATTGCTCGGCTCTCCTAGACAGAGCTGGGCAAATACTTCGTCGTCATTCCAGGCGGCTTCCTGGCCGATCAGGGTGGTGAGCGCCGATCCACCATAGTCCACCGTGCCCGAACCATTCGTATTCCAGTAGGTGCTTGTGAAGTCGGCGGCGGGGATGGACGTGCCACCGACGCCAGTGACCTCCGGACTACTGGCGGGATAGTTCACGGCCAGTCCGTATTCGGCAGCGGCGAATGGTGGATTAACAGCGTTATTCGGCGGTCCGTTGTCACAGCCGGCGGAACCGGTATCGCCGGCGGAATTCATGATCGTCATGCCTTCCGTATTGGCCTGTTGAAGTTCGGGCTCCATCGAGTCGTTACCATCCTCGCAGCTTCCGTAACTCATGCTGACCACCGGCGCGGTTGCGTTCTGAATGGCATAATCGAGAGCCACATTGACGCCGCCGTTGTTGGTGTACTCGGTGCAGTCGGAGTTAAATGTGGCGGGAGCATTGACGAAGACAATTTGCGCATTCTGCGCGACGGCGCCCGACCACTCGATATCGAGATCGGACTCAAAGATATCGCCACAGGTACTGGGTGTGCCCGGATCGATAATCCCCGGAACCAGCACGTATTGAAAATAATTAGTGGAAGTGGAATCGCAAGCTGTGACCACGCCGTTCGCATTAGTCGTGCATCCGGCGATGGGATTCAGCCCAAAGCCGGTACGGAAATCGGCGAGGTCCGCCAGGTAAACATCGGTCTGGCCGATGATGGCAAGCTTCTCGCCCGCACCGTTGATGGCGGTCGGCGATGCGTTGTACAGCGGGTTGAGGTCGTAGAGGGTGGCGATGTCGCCCGGGGCCAGGAAATAATCAGTATTGCCGTTAACGGTCGTCGTGTAGCTGGGATGAGGGCCGTGAGCCTTGCCGTTGAACACGGGACGAACGTACATCGGCTTGGGGCGGAAATCGGCGATCCCGCGAATGCTGGTAACGACGCCGTTTAACGACACCGGAACGGAGATCGCGGTCGAGTTGGCAACGTGGATTTCGCCATTGATATCGTAGCGATGAATTTCAGTCTTAAAGGCGCTTTGGATCTGAGATGCGGTGCCGCTGAAGATCACCTCATTGCGTCCTCGGGGAACGCTGAGGATGGTGAAGCCTTCTGACTGGAGCCACGCGGTAATCTTGTTGACGTCATTTTGGTTCATGCCGAAGCGGGCCGCATATTGCTCGGGAGTCAGCCACTTATGGTAGTTGGGCGAAGAACGATCCTGCTGCTGCCCCAGAAGCTGCTCAAGGCCCATTTGCTGACTGGGCGAAGGAGCGACGACGAGGGTGACGTAGCCGAACTGCAACGAAGATTCAACCGGACCCTGGTCAAACCGCAGCTGGGCCTTAGGGTTCACACTTCTTGGAAGCGCCACCATCTGACTGGAATCAATAATTCCGGTAATGCGGTCTGGTTGGGCGGCGAAGCATAGGGTTGAGGCTAGGAGCGGTAGCAGCAACTTCCAAGATCGCATTGAGTACTCCATCTGCACATCGGGTTGAGAGTTAATTGTTTCTAAGCTTATACGGCTTTATTGCACTCTGATCAAGATTCCCAAGGATAAGGTTGTACGGGACCAAGAAAGTTACAAACCCAGAAAGTTTCAAACCCGGCGCGGGAGCGATAGTCGCGCGTTACAAAAGTAATCGCATCCCGAGTGGTTAGGGCGGAGTTTTGGCGTATCCGCGCTACGGGGCGCGGTGAGCGAGGCATGGCGTGGGTATTCCATTCTGCGTGGTATAAAAGGTGGTGAGTCGCGATCCGCGTGAGGTTCAGAAGAAAGCGCGCCAGCTGCAGAACTCGCCGGCAGGAGTCGGCTCAAGCGAACTTCCGGCTCAACTACGTCGGAAGACGGCCATATAAGAAGTCCGGCCAACTTTGCACAATCCCTAAGCAATTGAAGTGCATCCAAGCTGTAAAATTCCAGTCGTATATCTCTGAGAGGACTCAATGCGCTGGTTTGCCAAGTCACAGCTCCTTATTATGGCGGCGGTTCTATTGCCGGTCACCCTCTTGTCCGCGGCCAATGTTGATACCAAGTTTCACAACGCGCCGGCCTCGGCCCAGGCCACGAAAAATCCCTACGAAGGCCAGGACGCGGCTGCGCAGGCTGGGAAGCAGCTTTATGCGCGCAATTGCCTGTCCTGCCATGGAAAGCTGGGCAAAGGCACGGGCAGCGTGCCGTCGCTGGTGGATGGCAAACTCGATTCGGTTAAGCCAGGAGAAGTGTTCTGGTTTATCACGCGCGGCGATAAAGATAGCGGGATGCCTTCCTGGGCAGCGCTGCCGGTGAAGCAACGCTGGCAGATCGTTACGTATGTAAAGACGATGGGAGCTGCGAGTGGTACGCAGGAGGCCAGCGCGCCTCCGCCGGACACCAGTACAGCGACGTTCAAGGGACCAAAGCCTACTCCACCTTTCACCGACTTCCGCTACGAAAAGCCGGGTGCGGTCCGCAAGATCACGGTGCAGGACCTGCCGCAGCCCTATGCGAGCAAGTCGGCGGATAACAGTCCGGAATTAGTAGCACGGCCCGAAAATGCATGGCCGGTGGCCCTGCCCGGATTCAAAGTTGAGTTGTATGCCACAGGGCTCGAAAATCCGCGGACACTGCGAACCGCGCCGAACGGCGACATTTTTCTGGCGGAAAGCGAGCCGGGACGCATTCTCGTTTTTCGCGGAACGATCAGCGATGGCAAGGCGGAACAGACCGCCGTCTATGCCAGTGGATTCAAACGTCCTTACGGCTTGGCCTTCTATCCGCCAGGCCCCGACCCACAGTGGTTATACATAGGCAGCGAAAACGAACTAACCCGCATTCCGTATCACAACGGAGACCTGAAGGCGAGCGGCGCGCCGCAACATATCGCCGATCTTCCGGCTGGAGGCGGACATTGGACGCGCGCGGTTGAATTTTCGCAGGACGGCAAGAAGATGTTTGTCGCGGTAGGTTCGGGATCGAATGTGGACGACCCGGATACTCATCCTCGGGAGAAAGACCGCGCTGACATTCTGGTATGCGACCCTGCGAACTGCCAGCTCTCGGTATACGCCTACGGCATTCGCAATGCCGGCGGCGGAATTGCGGTGAGCCCGCAGACCGGGGAGTTGTGGTGCTCGGTGAATGAACGTGATGCGCTTGGCGACTACCTGGTTCCCGACTACATTACGCATGTGCAGGAAGGCGGATTCTATGGCTGGCCGTGGTGGTACATGGGGGCGCACCAGGATCCGCGGCATGAGGGCAAGCATCCGGAGTTGAAAGATAAGGTGATCGTGCCGGATGTGTTGCTGGCGCCGCACAATGCGTCGCTGGAGTTTACTTTTTACGAAGGCCAGCAGTTCCCTGCCGAGTACAAGGGAGACATTTTTGCCTCCGAACACGGCTCCTGGAATAAAGCGGTGCGCGTGGGCTATGAAGTGATCCGCGTGCCGCTGCACCAAACCGGCCACGCCAGCGGCGAGTATGAAGATTTCCTTACCGGCTTTGTACTGCCGGATGGCAACGTGTGGGGGCGTCCGGTGGGCATCACGGTGGCTCCGGATGGTTCGCTGCTGGTGAGCGACGACGGATCGAACTCAGTTTGGAGAGTCAGCTACACGGGGAAGTAAAAGAAGGCTATCGTTCGCGGTCCCTGACCGGTAGTGGCTCAGCGGGATAGCTACCCAGCAGGTGTAAACTTTTGGCGGTGAATCGTACGCTCCACGCTGAGACAGGGATCGCGACTGGCGGAATGTCGGCCAAAACCAGGAACGCACTGGTTTTTGCTGCGGCCATGGTTCTTCTGTCAATCGGCGCCGCGTCGATCTATCTCACGATCATCCGCTTGCTGGACGCCGAGCGTTGGGTCAGCCACTCCCACGAAGTGCAGTCGGATCTATCCAACATAGAGACGCTCATTTCCAGAGCCGGCCGCAACAGAGTGGAATATGTAGACACCGGCGATGCGATTCATCTCGACAGCTACCAGGCAGCCGTCAACGACACTCTCCAAGAACTGGCAACCATGAGGCATCTGACTGCGGATAACGATACGCAGCAGAACTATTGCACCCGCCTCGAAGCTGTGACGAATGAAAGAATCCGCTTGATGAGGCAGTCCATCGATCTCAAGCACCGGGGCGAATCCAACCTGAAAAATGAGGCTGAAATCACCCAGGGGGTAGTCCGCACTGCCGGTGAGATGGATTCCATAGTGCGGCAGATGCAAAGTCTGGAGGAAAATCTACTGGCCGAGCGGCAGGCGCGGTCGGAAGCACTGTTTCGGCAGGCGGTCGTACTCTTCTCGGCGGCGTTCCTTTTTGCGTTATTGCTATTGGGTGTTCATTACTATCTTTTGAATCAGGAGCTGAAGGCACGGCAGCAGGCGGAAGAATCTCTCCGGCGGTTGAACGCGGGACTCTTTGAGATGCAGGACGCCGAGCGCCGGAAGATCTCGCGAGAGCTGCACGACAGCCTGGGGCAGTACCTTTCGGGAGTGAAAATGAATCTGGAAGTTGTCAGCAAGTCACTTCCTCCGAATGCGCTGCTGGCGGAGTGCGTCGCGATTCTGGATGAATCGATTTCCGAGACTCGAACCATGTCGCATCTGCTGCATCCGCCGCTGCTGGATGAAATCGGGTTTGCATCCGCGGCCAAGTGGTACATTGAGGGGTTTTCGCAGCGCAGTGGAATTCAGGTGAGTCTCGTTCTACCCGAAAAACTACAAAGGTTGCCAGCTTCCGTGGAGCTGGCGTTGTTCCGTGTGCTGCAGGAAAGTCTCACGAACATTCACCGCCATTCGCATAGTGCGAGCGCAGAGATCAGCCTTGCGTTGCGTGCGGATGAGATTCGACTGTGGGTGCGGGATAAAGGCAAGGGCCTCGCTCCCGATGTGCTGGAAGGGTTTCAAACCAATAGCAGCTATGTGGGAGTCGGACTGGTGGGATTAAGGGAACGACTCAGAGAACTGGGTGGCCGGCTGGAGATTCGTTCGGACTCGCCGGGAACAAGCATATTAGCCAGTTTGCCCATTCCGAAAGTCAGCGCCAAAGGCAACAATGGCGGACGCCGTTCGCCTGAATGAAAACCTGACAGGGGAACGGCGTCTGCCGTGGATCACGCGGATTGTTCTATTCGCTCAGGCCGCGCGCTTATATGGGATCGCCGACTTCTCACGAAACCTCTTCACGGCAAGAACAGTGAGCACGACGAAGAGCGCCAAAACCACAAGTTGAGCGACCAGGAACGGCGGCTCGCTCTGAGTCGGGGCTAGGGCTTTCAAGACCGGCACCTTCATGAATGCCTGCGCGACCAGAACAAAAACATTGAGATAAAGGGAAAGAATCGCGCTGATCACGAAAGTGCGGCGCCAGCCGCGGGCGAGATGAAAAACATAGAGTGCCAGGATTGCAACTGTCAGCGCCAGCAGGGAAACGATGCCGACTTTGTGCGATGGCAGAAGGTGGTCGAACGGAAAACCGAATCCGGTTACGCTGGTCGCCACGGTCGTGACGAGGAAAAGTACAGTCCAGCCGCTGAGCAGTTTCCCGTTGAGAAGCCCGTAGAGCACGATGAATCCAGATCCGATGCCAACGAGGCTTATCAGCACGTGGATCAAAGTATAGGCAGCGGTCGACATTCCGAGAATCATTGCGTCCTCCTTGGCAGGGTGGAACAGCGGTGGAGGATGATTGTAGTCCATTTATTGATACGCTGGGAGAATCGCCAGCAATCACTCTCCATGGAGTAGAATGTTCAGCTTCCACCTTGGGAAAGAATTTGCAGAGGACTTACCATGAATCTCCTACATCGAAATATGTTGCCACTTTTCCTCGTGCTCTCCATGCTGCTCTGCGCGGTTGCCCTGTTGGCGGGAAACACGCCATCCCTGACCAAGCTCGATTATCCAAAAGCGAAAACGGTCGACCAGGTCGACGATTACCATGGCACCAAGGTCGCCGACCCTTACCGCTGGCTTGAGGACACCGATTCGCCCGACACGCTGGCCTGGGTGCAGGCTGAAAACAAGCTGACTTTCAGCTACCTCGACCAAATTCCCTACCGCCCGGCGATTCACGAACGGCTCACGAAACTCTGGAACTTTGAGCGCTTCGGTATACCCGAACAACACGGCGGAAGGTATTTCTACCAGCACAATACCGGCCTGCAGAATCAGAGTGTTCTCTTCGTAGCCGACTCGCTGAATGCTGAACCGCGCCTGCTTCTCGATCCCAATACGCTTTCCAGCGATGGCACGGTCGCGCTCTCGGGCCAGGCTATTACCGACGATGGCAAGCTCATGGCCTACGGCACGGCCGCTTCCGGCTCCGACTGGATGGAGTGGCGCGTCCGCGATGTTGACAGCGGCAAGGACTTGACCGACCTAGTCAAGTGGGTGAAATTTTCCGGAGCATCCTGGAGCAAGGACGGCAAAGGGTTCTACTACAGCCGTTATGCCGAGCCAAAGGAAGGCGCGCCGTTGCGCGACGCCAACTATTTCCAGAAACTCTATTACCACCGCGTGGGCACGGCCCAGTCGGAAGACCAGCTTATTTACGAGCGTCCCGACAACAAAGAATTAGGATTCGCGGGCACGGTCACCGATGACGGCCATTATCTCGTTATCACTGTGTGGCAAGGCACATCGCCCAAGAATCGCGTCTATTACAAAGACCTCAGCAAGCCGGATTCGCAAGTGGTCAGACTGCTCGACGACTTCGACGCGCAATATCAGTTCATCGACAATAATGGCCCGGTCTTCTGGTTCAAGACCGATCTCGACGCGTCCCGCAGCCGTCTAATGGCGATCGACACTCGCACTCCGGAACGCTCCAACTGGAAGACGATTGTGCCTCAATCTGCGGAAACCATGACCAACGCCAACGTCGTCGACGATAAATTCCTCGTTGAATATCTTAAGGACGCTCGAACTGCAGTTCGCGTTTACGATCTGCAGGGAAAATTCCTGCGCGAGGTTGATTTGCCTGGCATCGGCACTGCGGCGGGATTCAGCGGCAAGCGCACGGATAAGGAAACTTTCTACCTCTTCACCAGCTTTACCGTGCCCAACGTAATCTATCGGTACGATCCGGAAAAAGGTGCCAGTTCGGTCTTTCGCGAGCCCAAAGTCGACTTTGACTCCAGCAGATATGAAACTAAGCAGGTTTTCTACCAGAGCAAAGATGGCACACGCATCCCGATGTTTCTTACTTACAAGAAAGGGATCAAGCTCGACGGACAGAACCGACTGCTGCTCTATGCTTACGGGGGGTTCGATATTTCTATGACTCCGGCATTCTCGGTGTCGAACCTGGTGTGGCTCGAGATGGGAGGCATTTACGCTCAGCCCAACCTGCGTGGCGGCGGCGAATACGGTGAGGACTGGCATCTCGCCGGCACCAAACTGCATAAGCAGAACGTTTTCGACGACTTCATCTCCGCAGCGGAATGGCTGATCGCGAATCACTACACGACGTCTTCGAACCTCGTCATTCGGGGCGGCAGCAACGGCGGTCTGCTGGTAGGCGCATGCCTCACTCAGCGTCCCGACCTCTTCGGCGCCACTTTGCCCGCGGTCGGCGTGATGGACATGCTGCGCTTCCACAAGTTCACCATCGGCTGGGCTTGGACCTCGGATTACGGCTCCTCGGACGATCCCGAGCAATTCAAGGCTCTCTACGCTTACTCGCCTCTACACAATCTGAAGCCGGGGACGAAATATCCTCCAACTTTCATCACCACTGCCGATCACGATGATCGGGTTGTGCCCGGACACAGCTTCAAGTTCGCTGCCACCATGCAAGCCGATCAAGCCGGTCCTGCGCCGGTGCTGATTCGCGTGGAAACCAAAGCCGGACACGGCGGCGGCAAACCGATTTCGAAGCAGATCGACGAGATTGCCGACGAATGGTCCTTCGCCGCCTACAACCTGAATATGGATGTGCAGGTGAAATAGCAGCAAAGGAACGCAGGGGGTTTCGGCGCAAGCGCAGGGGCTTTCCGGACAGTAACCGGGAAGCCCTCTTCCTATTTGAGCTCGTTTACGATCTCCGGAGATCTTTAACTGTGCGTTGCAAGAAGCGAGACAAACCGAGCACTTACGAACACACAAGCCTGCGGTAATGTCCGTAAAGTCGTGAGAATGGTGGGCGCTATAGGATTCGAACCTATGACTTCCACCGTGTGAGGATGGCACTCTACCGCTGAGTTAAGCGCCCAACCTTTACGATTCAAACAGATACGACCGAAACCGTCAACGGCGCGCCGCGGTCCCGTAGTTGGTCAGTTTGATAAGGAAGCGAACCAAACGTGCGATTATCCCGCGGGTTCGCCCAGATCCCCTTCGGCTGCGCTGAGGGCAGGCTCTCGCTGCGCAAAGAACGCTTGCTCAGGATGACAATCCGACCTGTCCAACATTTGGACGCCACGCTCTGGCATGGTAGCCTATCGGCGGCAGGGGCTTAGGCGGGCTCGGAAACGCCGGCACCCCATGCTCCAAAGTAACCTAAATGCCGGACCCAACCACCCCGCGACGATCCTCCGTATCTCCATCATCTGCGGGAACTTCCGACCTGTCCTCCGAATTGGAAAAAGAACAACTTTCTGCTCCCGACCGGGTTCGATCTAGTGTGAGCACTGTCGCCATCAACCGGGGCGTCCTGATGGCCACGACGGGATCTCGCCCGAACGGTTTGCAGCCGGCCATTGCTGGCGCCGAGGGTTATACCGACGCCGAGGTCATGCTGCGGGTAAAGGCTGGCGATCAGTCGGCGTTCGATTACCTGGTGCAGAAGTATCGCCGGCCGCTGGTGAGCTTTATGTACCGCATGGCCCGCAACACGACGGTGGCGGAGGATCTGGCGCAGGAAGTTTTTCTGCGGGTGTACCGCTCGCGCCAGACTTATGAAGCCAGCGCCAAGTTTACGACCTGGCTGTATCGCATTGCGACGAATCTGGCCGTAAATCACGCTCGCGACACGCGTCACGAGCGGCCGGAGGTAACGGTCAGCCTGGATGAGCCGGATGATGAAACCGGTTCTACGATGGACTTAGCCGATAGTAAGATCAGCGCCGAAGAGGCGTTGCTGCGGCGGGAGCGCATGCTCGCGATCCGCAGCAAAGTTGAAGCGCTGCCGGAGCGGCAGAAGCAGGCGATCATCATGCACAAGTACCAGCAACTGGATTACAAGCAAATTTCAGAGGTGTTGAAGTTGAGCGAGTCAGCGACTAAGTCGCTCTTATTCCGGGCCTATGAAACATTGCGGGAGCAATTAAAAGAATTCCTCTAGGAATCAAAGATTGTGAGCAACGCGGCAGCGGCGAAGAAGTGAAAGGGAGCATGGTTATGAAGTGCGAAGAGATTCAGGAAGTGATGCCGGACATGGCGTCCGGACTGATGGAGACGACGCCGGAGATCGGCGCTCATCTGGCGGAGTGCGGAGTGTGCGCGGCCAAGATAAAGGAGTTCCGGCAGACAATGGCGTTGCTGGATGAGTGGCAGACGCCAGAGCCCTCGCCATATTTTGATGTGCGCCTGCAGGCGCGTCTGCGGGAAGAGATGGCCAAACCTGAGGCGGGATGGCTGGCGTGGTTTCGGCGTCCAGTGCTCGCGGCGGCGCTTACGGTGCTCATGGCAGTTGGCGTGGGATTGTTCTTCAACAAGAGCGATCAGGGTTACAAGCCGGGGGATAACATCATTGCGGCCAACGATCAGGTGCAGTCAGCGGAGCCGGGCACAGCAGTGAGCGATCTGCAGGCTCTGGAAAAGAATCACGATTTGTATTCCGATTTCGATTTGCTGGATGACCTGGAAGTGCAGCACGATGTGGTGGCAAATCCGTAAGAAGAAGCACGAACAAGAAAGATCGCAGAACGACCGGGGGAGAATGCAGCGGGGAAATTCCAGCCTAGGATGGATGGCGACGGTTGTGCTGTCGTTGGCGTCCGTTGTGGCGTCTGTGCCCTCCTGTCTGGCGCAGCGCAATGCCCCCGGGATGGCTCCACTGCGGATTCAGAATCGCCCCCATCCTCAAGGGCATGCCGGCGACTGGCTGCGGCGCTATCAGGGCCTGACGCCGAGCGAGCGGGAGCGCGCACTGAAGAATGATCCCGGCTTCCAGCGTCTGTCTCCAGAGCGCCAGCAGTTGCTGCGGCAGAGGCTGGAACATTTCTCGAGCCTTCCGCCCGAGCAGCAGCAACGCATGCTGAACCGCATGGAGACCTGGGAACATCTGACGCCTGGCCAGAAACTACAGGCGCGAGCATTGTTCGGCCGGATGCAAGAGCTTCCTCCGGACCGACGGCGCATGGTAGTTACTGCGATCCGTGATTTACGCGCCATGCCGCCGGGGGAACGGGAACAGGTTATCGATTCGAAACGGTTCAAAGACGTCTTCTCGCCAGAGGAGCGCGACATCATGCGCGGAGCCACCCGGCTACCGCTCGCCCCGCAAGAGAATGGGCGACCCGAAGAGCAACCTTGATCGGGATCACCGCTTCTCTCTCTTCCTTTTGATTTCTTCTTAAGTTCGGCGCGCTAGAATTCAGCCGCCATATCCGATTGCTCACTCTGGCGCTCGCCATGCGTCTAAGCCAAACAGCACAGCGGTCAGGCGCGGGTGCTCCATTCAAAGTTCATCCCAGGTTTGCGACTGAATCGGCTGTTCAAGTCCCACCAAAGAAGAGGAGTATTCCATGCATAGATTTCGTCCGTTTGTTTTGTTATCTAGCGTTTTGGTGATGGCGAGCCTTTGCCACGCGCAAACCGCCACTAATGAAACCCTGATGCTCAGTCTGCCCCGGCAGAGCCAGCATGCGCAGATCACGCAGCGTATTGGCATCACCGACATCACCATCAACTATCACCGGCCGCTGGCCAACGGCCGCCAGATTTGGGGCAAGGTTGTGCCTTACGGACAAGTCTGGCGAGCGGGTGCCAATGAAAACACGACGATTACCTTCAGTGATCCAGTCACGATCGAAGGCCAGGCGCTCAACAAAGGGACTTACGGCCTGCATATGATTCCCGGGGAAAATCAGTGGACGGTGATTTTCTCGAAGATGTCCACCGCATGGGGAAGCTTCAGTTACAAGCAGGATGAGGACGCGTTGCGGGTCGACGTGAAGCCGCAGACGGCGGAATTGCACGATGCGCTAACCTACGATTTCGACGATCTCAAACCGAATTCCGCAATAGTTACGCTGCGTTGGGATAAAGTCGCGGTGCCCTTCAAGGTTGCGGTCAACGTCAATGACATCGTTACCACCAGCCTTCGTCGCCAGATTCGCGGGCTCAATCAATACTATTGGGAAGGTTGGGACGACGCCGCCGGCTACCTACTGGCTAATAAGATCGATCTGGATGAGGCGCTGAAAGACGAAGATCAGTCGATTCAGGCGGAAGAACGCTTCGACAATCTGCTGAACAAGTCGCGGATTCTAGAAACCATGGGCCGTAAGGATGCGGCTACCGAATTCCGCAACAAGGCATTGGACAAAGCCAATGCATTACAGCTTTACACGTATGGCCGCCAGTTGCAGGGGGAAAAGAAACAGGAAGAAGCGTTCGCAATTTATCGCTCGACCGCGAAGAAGTTCCCCGACTATTGGACCACGCACGTCGGCCTAGCCCGGGTTTATAGCGGGCAGGGCGACTTCGATAATGCCATCAAGGAGATGCAGGCGGCTCTGCCGGGCGTGCCCGATGATGCCAATAAGTCCAGGATAGAAAATTACGTGAAGCGCTTGCAGTCTAAAGATGACATCAATCGCTAGAGAAAGTGGGGGTCGTTAAGAAAGAATTGGCCAGCCCCAGGGCTGGCCAATTCTTTTGGAGACTATTCTTCGTTAAAACCCAATCGCGATTACGCTCTCACCACACTCGGCAAGCATTCGCCCGGACCATCTTCTGACCGGCCTTGCAGCCAAAGGCCTGGGCGAACTCAGACATATTCGAATCCACATTGTCGATGCGGAAGACGGGTATCGAGTGCGGATCGGTGGTGACCCACAAACGCGCCACTTCCGGTCTGATGCTCGCGCACCACACATAGGCATTCGCCAGGAAGAAACGCTGACGATAGGTCCAGCCATCCGGACCTTTGTCGTCGAGCGATTTGCCTTCTTTCTTGAGTTCGGCTTCGAGCGCAAACAATGCGAGATGCATGCCGCCGTTATCAGCTGTATCTTCGCCCTGCGTCAGCAATCCGTTTTGCTTGACTCCGGGGCCGGCATCGGGAACATCCTGCGTGTACTCGTCGGAGATGCATTTGCCGCGCTCGTCGTATTGCTTGGCGTCTTCTGAAGTCCACCAATCGCGCAGGTTACCCTGAGCGTCGAACTTCCGCCCTTGATCGTCGAAGCCGTGCGTAAGTTCGTGACCAATGACCATGCCGATGGCGCCGAAGTTCACCGAATCATCCATGGTCTTCTCAAAAAGAGGCGGCTGCAGAATGCCAGCGGGAAAGTTGATGGTGTTCAATTGCGGATCGTAGTAGGCGTTGATGGTGGGCGGCGTCATCGTCCACTCGCTGCGGTCCACGGGCTTGCCGATCTTGGCGACCCAGCGTTCGAATTCGAATGACGATGCGTGGTTCACATTGGCAACGTAACTCTCGCGTGTGATTTTGACGCTCGAATAATCGCGCCAGTGCGAAGGATAGCCGATCTTGTCTTCGATCCCCTTCAACTTAACGATGGCCTGCTCCTTGGTCGCAGGCGTCATCCAGGTTGCTGTTTCAATGTCATCATGCATGGCGTGCTCGATGTCATGCACCATTTCAAGCGTGTGCGCCCGGCTCTCCGGTGGAAATGCCCGGTCAACGTAAGCCTGGCCCAGGGCCTCACCCAGATCGCGGTCGGCGCTGTGCACGCAGCGGCGCCAGCGCGGCAGGTTCTGCTCCTGGCCGGCCAGCGTGTGGGAAAAGAATTCGAAGTCTTCGTCCACCATGGCCTTGCTCAAATAGGGCGCGGCATGGTGAATCACCTGCCAGCGCATATAGACTTTCCAATGCTCAAGCGGACGTTCCTCCAGCAGTTTATTTTCAGCGCGGAAGAAGTCAGGTGAGCTGACGATATAGTGCTCGCTGACCGGAGCGTTCACCGCTTTCAGATATACGCTCCAATCGATGGAGGGCGCCATCTCGCGAATTTGCGCGAGGCTCATCTTGTTGTTGATGTTCTTGGGATCGCGGCGCTTGATATTATCCATCTGCGGTTTGGCCAGGGCAGTTTCCAGTTCCAGCACGATTGCCGCATCGCTGCTTGCCTGCGCCTCGGGTTCTCCGGTCAGCACAAACATCTTCTGCACATGCGCGCGGAACTTCTTAAGTGTCTCGACCGACTTATCATCGGTATTGAGGTAGTAGTCGCGGTTGGGCAAACTTAGGCCGCCCTGGTCGATCTGCGCCACCACCTTGGAAGCGTCGTCATAATCCTGCCCACCGGTAAAACCAAAAAAGGGTGCATTCGTCTGATTGTCGGACGCCGCCCATGCGCCGGGAAACAGGTGATGGAGGTGGGCGATTTCAAGAGTGATTTCCTGCTTCGACTTTATGGCGGCAATGCGATCCAGTTCGGGTTGTATCGGCTTCACGCCGGCCGCTTCGATTCCACTTTCGTCCATGCATGCTGCCCAGTAGTCGCCGATCTTTTGCTGCACCGGGGTGCGGCTGGAATCATTCTTGCTGCTTGCTTCCAGAGTTTCGCGCAGCACAGTATCGTTCCACTTATCCAGGCTGCTCCAGGTACTCCAGTAGACCTGATCGGCTGGGATCGGATTGGCCGCGATCCATTTGTTGCAGGCGTACTTGTAGAAGTCATCGCAAGGATTGAGCGTCTTGTCGACCAGGTTTGGATCAAAGTGCTCGAGCTTGGGAGTGTCTTTGGTTTCGTCAGCAGATGCGGTTGTGGCAACGGGATTCACTGTTGCATTTTGCCCAAGCATCGCGACGGGCATAGCCAGGAACAAACTTAGGAAAACTTTGGAAATTGACATGGTGCCTCTTTCTGAGAGCGGCCGAGTTGGCAGCAAGAATGGCAATGACTATGACTGATTGCGGGTACGCGCAGAAGGCGGCGCGAGTTCCTCATGATCGGAAGCGATCCGGCATACTTCGGCATCTTTCCCGCAGAACAACATACTACAGACGGCCCCCGAGTGGGACGGTTAGCTGAAACTTCTATCCCGTATTGTGCAATCCGGCAGCGATGCCGTTAATGGTGGCGCCAAGAGGATATTCCAGTTTTGCCAAATCCTGCCCCCGCTGCTTGCGCCGCAAGAGCTCGACCTGGATCAGGCTCATGGGATCAACATAGGGATTGCGCAGATGAATAGACCTTGCCAGCACTCGGTTCCCGGCCAGCAAGTCGCGCTGGCCGGTGATCCGCAGGATCATGCGCCGCGACCGTAGAAACTCATCTTCCAGCATGGCGAAGACGCGAGTTCGCAATACCTCATTTTTTACCAGGCCGGAATAAACGCGGGCAATATCAAGATCCGCCTTGGCCATGCCGAGTTCGACGTTGCGCATCAGGTCGGAGAAGAGAGCGAAATCTTTCAACATTTCGCGCAGAAGTTTTTCGTGACCTCTTCCTTTCGCGGCAAAGCTTTCCAGTCCACGGCCTACACCGTACCAGGCTGGCACCGCGTGGCGGCTTTGCATCCATCCAAAGACCCATGGAATCGCGCGCAGATCCTCCAGTCGCCGGCCTTTAGTGCGCCGCGACGGCCGCGAGCCGATGCGGGTCGCTTCCAATTCGTGCACAGGCGTGGCCTGTTCGAAATATTCCAGTACATCGGCATTCTCCGCGATGTCGTGCCGATAGACGCCGTACGCCTCGGCCGACATTTCTTCCATAGCTTCTTCCCATCGCGCCTGATCTTTTGCCGGCTTGGCGCCGGAGCGCGTAAGCGCTTCCAGGCTGGCTGCAATCATCAATTCCAGGTTCCATTCCGCCAGCACAGAATCGGCATACTTCCAATTGAGAACTTCTCCCTGCTCGGTGATGCGGATGCGTCCGGAGAAGCAGCCCTGCGGTTGAGCCAGAATTGCAGAATGTGTTGGTCCTCCGCCGCGCCCGACGGTGCCCCCACGGCCATGGAAAAGACGCAGCTTCACTTCGCACTCCCGCGCTGCGTGATGTAACTCCTGGTGAGTTTTATGTAGCTCCCAGGTGCTGGTCAGCATGCCTCCATCTTTATTCGAGTCGGAGTAGCCGAGCATTACTTCCTGCCAGCGGCCCCAGGAATCCAGAAGTGCCTTGTATTCAGGGTTTCGCCACAGGCGGCGCATCACATTCCCTGCTGCTCGCAAAGAATCGATCGACTCGAACAATGGCACGGGCATCAGACCTGGATCACCCAAACCTGCGCCTTGTAGGGATGGATCATCACCGAAGCCGGCCAAGCTCATTCCGCAAGCCTTCGCCAGTCGGACTACGTTGAGCACGTCTTCTTCGGACTCGGCGCCGCTGATGACATATTGACGGATGGAGTTTGCTGGATAGCTCTGCTTAACTCGCTGGATGGTGCGAAAAGTTTCGATCAGTTCACGAGTTTGAGCGGAAGTCTCGCTGCTGGCGGGTTGAGCGCCGCCTGCGGCTACATCCGGACCAATCTTTCTTAATTCAGATCTTCTCAACTTTGTCTTTCTCAATTCGACATTCCCGGGGTCGATCTTGTTCACATCAATCTTTTCCGCGCCGATCTCCTGCAAAACTTCCGCGTGCACGCGAGCATGCTGGCGGATATCGAGAACCTGCAGATGGAAGCCGAAGGTGCGGAGCTGGCGCAGCAGCGGATCGACAAAGGCTTCCACCAGTCGCTGCCCACGGTTCGACAGCAGGCTGGACCGCACAATGGTCAAGTCGGATTCAAACTCGGTCGCGTTCTTATACGAATCGCGCACGCTCGGCCCTTCGCGGCTGCGGCGCAAGCGGTGAAGCACATAGGAAAGAAAGCGGCGGTAAAGCTCCACAGTGTTGCCCGCGCCCCAAAGCATCGCAGCCGCGGGCATCGATCCCTTATACTGCGCCAGCCGCGAAACTATCTCTGCCGAAGCGCGCACCTGTTGCGACGACGAACTCAGGCAATCGCTGAGGAACTCGACCTGCCGGATGTATTCGCCGAGAATCACGGTCCGCGCCAGCTCAAGCGCGTCCTTCACGCATTCAGGTTTTACCAGAGGATTGCCATCGCGATCGCCGCCGATCCAGGAGCCGAAACTCAACAGGTTCGGCAGACTCTCCACGTCGAGAGCCATACCGTATACGTCGCGCACTGCCTCCGCCACTTCTGCGTAGATGCGAGGCAGCGTTTCAAACAAAGAAAGCCTAAAATAGCGCAGCCCCATACGGATTTCATCGTGGACGGTTGGCTTGCTCTGCCGAACTTCGTCGGTCTGCCAAAGAGAGGCAATCTCCGCGTGGATGATTTGTTCGCTGCGCAGAGCTTCGCCTGCTGTGAGCGGAAGACTATCCAGGCGCTCGAGTTGTTCGGCAATGCGGCGGCGCTTGAGTAAAACGGTCTGTCGCGCCACTTCCGTAGGATGGGCGGTGAATACGGGAGTCACCATCACCTCGCGAAGAGCCGCCAGCACCACATTGGCGGAAATTCCGGCTTCCTTCATGCGCAATAACGTCCCGTGGAATGAACCGGCCACCGGTGCGCGCTTGCGGTCCAACTGGCCAGCGCGGCGCCGGCGCTTGCGATGGTTTGTCTCCGCCAGATTTGTGAGCTCGAAATAAATCGCGAAGGCCTTGCTTACCTGATACGCGCGGCTCAGGTCCATTTGTGAAATCATCGCCTGGGCACGCGCCATGCCGTCGCTACGATTTTTACTGGAGGAGGTGCGCCGTTGTTCGCGATGCTGAATCATCAGCCGCCGCAACTCTTCGACGGTATCGAATAGCTCCTGCCCCACCTGCTCCACCAACACGCGGCCGAGCAACGCACCCAGCGAGCGCACATCCCGCCGCAGCGAGTTATCTTTCGCGGAATCGTGCGACGACGCCGTAAGCTCGGACAGGCGAGCCTTCTGATCGTCCGCTTTCCACAGTGGTTTTAACCGGGTCATGGGTTGAGAAGCGAGTAGACGACAGGATAAATCAAAAGGCAGTTCTCAGTTCCCAGTTGCCAGTTCTCAGCAAAAACCGGCCATTCCCTCTAAAACGCAGGGGAACTTAAAGTCAAACATGGTGTTGGATCAACTGAGAACTGAGAACTGAGAACTGAGAACTGAGAACTGAGAACTGAGAACTGAGAACTGAGAACTGAGAACTGAGAACTGAGAACTGAGAACTGAG
>Ga0209007_1000057_pt1 | contig 71586 bp, 66 predicted proteins | sample JacPinW_OM1H0_O2_FD_187961 | JGI IMG/M metagenome (GOLD analysis project Ga0209007, IMG submission 187961) | Forest soil microbial communities from Algoma, Ontario, Canada - Jack Pine, Ontario site 1_JW_OM1H0_O2 (SPAdes) (version 2) | ecosystem: Environmental > Terrestrial > Soil > Boreal... | reverse complement strand
TCAATACAAGGAAGCAGCCAGCCACTCACAAAAGTGTTGCGACGCTCCAGTTGTCCACTTCAGGACAGTTCGAGCGCCTGCTTGATAGCGACGAAGCCGCAGCCCTTCTGGGCATCCACAAAAAGACTTTGCAACGAATGGCACGGAGTGGAGAGGTCCCCGGCGTCCAGATTGGGGATCTTTGGCGCTTTCGTGCGTCCACTCTCAACGATTGGCTCGCCTCAAGACTCGCCGGGTGAGTCACAAAACAACCTAGACTCCACCCGCAACTCAAGCTATGCTGCCCAAAGCCACTCGTGCCCGTATCGACGAAAGGAGCAACACCTTTTGTTAACGCGGACACGATATCAATTCGGAAGTTTACGACTGAAGCAGAGGCGGAATGGATCTCAAGCCTGGGAGTTTCGGTATTACGTGGACCAATTGGACGGCGGACGGAAGCGTCAGCACGTCACGATCGGCACATGTGAGCGGTATCCGACCGAAGCCCTCGCTCGAAAAGCCGTTCAAGCCCTTCTTCTCAACCTCAATGCAGAGGCCCCACGGGCCGAGTTGGAAGTACCAAGCTTTGGCACTCTTCTCGACAAATACGCCGAAGAAGAGATGCCGGCGAGGTATTCAACTCGCAAGTCGTATGAGTCAAACATCAAGACGCATATTCGACCGAAGTGGGCCGATTATCCCTTGGACCGGATCAAGCCGATGCCTGTTGAACAATGGCTTCGGGCACTCAAGCTGGCTCCGAAATCCAAGGCGCACGTCCGAGGTCTGATGCACCTGGTCTTCACTTGCGCAGAGCGATGGTGCCTGATTGAAATGGGCAAGAACCCCATCGCACTGGTTCGTGTGAAAGATTGCACCAAACGATTGAAGCGCCCGCGAGTGCTCACGGTTGAGCAGTTCTGCGCGATGCTACCGCACCTAAAGCAACCTTACAGGACGATGGTGATCGTAGCGCAGTGCCTGGGGCTCAGAGTCAGCGAGATTGTGGCTTTGAAGTGGGGCGACTTCGATTTCAATGACCGGGTATTGCTTGTTCAGAGAAGCGCGGTCCATTGCCGTGTGGATTTCGTCAAGACCGAATACTCACACGATTTTGTTCCGCTCGATGATGATCTGGCAAAAGTGTTGCTCAACTGGAAACAGCAGAGCTGCTTCCAAGGGGATGAGGATTGGGTTTTCCCAAATCCCGCCACGGAGAAGCCTTACTGGCAGGAAGAAATCCAGAAGAAGCACATCAAACCCGCTGCAGAAGCGGCTGGCCTGGGCACCGGAATCGGTTGGCATACATTCCGACACACATATCGGACGCTCCTCGACGAAACTGGAGCGCCGATGAAGGTGCAGCAGGAGCTAATGCGGCACGCCAGTATTCAGACGACCATGAACGTTTATGGGCAGGCTCTATCGAGCACGAAGCGCCAAGCAAACAGCAAAGTCGTTCAGATGGTGCTCAAGCCGACAGTCTCGGTGCAGAGAAATGAAAAAGGAGCCGACGTTCCGGCTCCCTGATCAATTGCGTTTTTCTTATTGGGGGTTTTTGGGGGTTTCTCGGTTTAACCCAAATTCCCGTAAGCTTATGATTCCTTTGGTTGCGGGGGGTGGATTTGAACCACCGACCTTTGGGTTATGAGCCCAACGAGCTACCAGACTGCTCCACCCCGCAGTTCGATCATAAACAATGACCTCCTCGTCGTCAAACTTCGAGCGTTAGTCCGTTTCATGATCTAAATGCAGGATTGCGTAGTCTTAATGCGGTTTACCGCATCCCATAGCCGGTTCGTGGCATCGAACTAGCGTTTAAACGGTAGATTATGCAGCCCAAGATTTTGCAGCCAAGGAGAAACTGCGATGGCCAAGAAAGATCTCAAAACAGAAGCACCCAGCGAGCATCGGAACGTAAGCGCGCAACCTCGCCTTCACCAAAGTGCCCCTGAAATTCAAGCGTATGGCACCGTTTCCCATATGTTGCCTCTTGATCTGGAGGAACCGGTTCGCCTGGAAATGACCGAGCAACTTAACTTGTTGCTCGCCGATACCATGACGCTGCGCGATCTCTACAAGAAATCTCATTGGCAGGTTGCGGGGCCGACTTTTTATCAGCTCCATCTGTTGTTCGATAAACACTATGGAGAGCAATCGGAGATCGTGGATACGATTGCAGAACGCATCCAACTTCTTGGCGGCGTCTCCATCGCCATGGCCCCCGATGTGGCCGAAACCACGCGTATCGAGCGTCCGCCGCGCGGCAGGGAAGAAGTGCCGGTGCAGATTTCGCGGCTGCTGGATGCTCATCAGATCATCATCGGCCACTGCCGTGAATTAGCGGAACGTGCCGATAAACTCGGCGACGATGGCACCAACGATCTGGTCGTCAGCGACGTTCTGCGTCCCAATGAATTGCAACAATGGTTTCTCAACGAACACCTGGTGGATATGCCGCTGGTGCGAGCCGAGCAGCCGCGCTTGCGCAGCGTCGGTTAATTCCGCCAAAAACATATCGAGCAGGCTCTGCTAAGAGCCTGCTCGTTTAATGTTCGGGTCCGCTACGTCTTGCTGCCAACCTTCAGATTGTCGTGGTCGTAGTACTCGTAAGCCGACATTGGTTTTTCTCCACCCTTCTTCCACGTACGCGAATCCTCAGGCAATTTTCCGAGCACCCGCGCCATTTCCCGGATGTGCATTGCCACCGTGCCACAGCACGCTCCGATGAAGTTGATGCCGATGTCGCGTGCCCGCGCTGCATACTCTCCCATTTCCTTTCGCGTAAGCTGCATCGGGTCTAATCCGTAAGGGAACTCAGGCAGGCTGGTGAAGTCCGGTTTCTCTTTGGGAGTACGGTAGGCGACCGGCTGACACGCCAGATATCCAGAAACCGCCTTGCGCATCTGCTCCATCGGACCAAGAATGTGCTCCGGTGGCCGCAAACAATTCATGCCAACAATGTCAGCGCCGGCATCGAACAACGACTTTGCGGCATCGGCCGCGCTCTTACCCTCGGCCGTCTCATCCGTATTCTCGAAACAAATTGTCACCATCGTGGGCAAGCCGGTTTTCTTTCCGCGCTCTACGGCGATGAGTGCCTCTCCGAGAAAAGAAAATGTTTCGCCGATGATGAAATCCACTCCTTCCTCGATTTGCACTGCCAATTGCTCGTCAAACGTTTTCCGTACGCGGTCGGCGGCTGAAGCGCTGCCGGGCTCGTACATCCACGTCAGGCTCAGGTTTCCCGCTACCAGACAGCGGTCACCCGCAACCTCGCGCGCAATGCGGACCGCGGCTCGATTCAAGTCCTCCAATCGATTCTCTAACCCCACGGTCGCCAGCTTGTCGCGGCTCGCATAAAACGTCAGCGCCTGCAGCACTTCCGATCCAGCCTCGCGAAATTCCACGTGCAACTCACGCAATGCTTCCGGATGCGTCAACACCACCTCCGGAGTGAACGGACCCGCGCGTACCCACCCGCGCTTCTCCAGTTCCAGCAAATATCCCCCGTCGCCCAACACCGGACCTTCCTTCAGCCTTTCGAGAATGCCTTTCTTTTTCATACTCTCTCCTGAACTCGACTCCTTGTTTAGGCTTCTTGTTCTTAGCGTTCTTCGCGAACCCTTCGCGATCTTTGAGGTAAAAATTTTATGCTGCCGCCTCTTTGAATTGCCCCTTCTTCCAATCCCGCAAGACCTGCATCGCCGCATTCCGGCCTGGCGCACCCGTAACGCCGCCGCCCGGATGCGTCCCCGCTCCGCACAAATAAAGTCCGCGGATCGGTGTCCGATACTGCGCCCAGCCCGGCACCGGGCGCATAAAGAACAGCTGCTCCAGCCGTAAATCGCCGTGGAAAATATTGCCCTCGGTTAGTCCATAAGTCCGCTCCAGATCCAGCGGCGTGAGCACCTGCCGCGCCACAATTGCATTCGGCACGTTAGGCGCGTACTCGGCGATCTTCTTCACCACGCGATCGCCCAACAATTCTCGCTTCTCATCCCAACTTCCTTCGCGCAGCTTGTAAGGAACGTATTGCACAAAGCAGGTGAGGATGTGCTTGCCCGGCGGCGCCAGTGACGGATCAGCATTCGATGAAACCACGCAATCCACCCACAGCTCCTCTGGAATCTCGCCAAATTTCGCGATGTCATAACATCGCTCCGCAAATTCCAGCGACGGCACCAGCGTATAAAACGTGCGCTCCAACGGCGTAGCCTGCTGCGACGTGCCCGTGAACCGCGGTTCCTCCGCCAGCACAAAATTAACTTTCGCGCAGGGTCCGTCCATCTTGATGCCGCGCACGGCAGATAGAAACTCTTCCGGCAACTCGCGCGACGCGATTATCTTCAAGAACGTCCGTTTGGGGTCGGCGTTGGAAAGAATCATCCGCCCGCGAATCTCGCTTCCATCTTCTAGCACCACGCTGTAAGCTCGCCCATTGCGAACTTCAATCTGCACCACCGATGCGGATGTTCGAATCTCCACGCCCAGCTTTTTTCCGGCCGCCGCAAGCGCCTGCGTGATCGATCCCATCCCGCCCATCACGTGCCCGTAGAAGCCCTGCAGGTCATGCTCGCCGCCGCTCAGTAGATGAAACAGCAGTCCAATCGCCGTCCCCGGCTGATAGGGTCCACCATGCTTGCCGTAGACGTTGTTCGCGAGAAACATGGTCTTCATCTTCTCGGATTCATAGTTGTGATCGAGAAATTCACCCAGGCTTCCGGTGAGAAACGAAACCAGTTGCGCAATCTCCGCGCTGGAGATTCCACGAAACCGTTTTCCCACGCGAAACAAGTCGCCCCATCCGCTCATCGTTGAGGTGTCAATCTCCGGCGGTGGCTCCATAAAAAACGGCTGCAGGTAGCGCGCTAGTTTCTTGAGTTGATCGTCGACCTCAACAAACCTCGCCGCATCTTTCTTGGAGATCTTTCCAAATTCCGTCTGCGCCCGCTCCCGGTCGACCCACCACGGAACCACGTGCCCGTCGGGGAAGGGAACTTGTATCGCCGGATCGCACGGAATCATGCGCAGGCCGTAATCGGCCAGTCGCAATTCCGAGATCACCTCCGGCCGCAGCATGCTGGCAATATAAGAAGTTGTCGAAACCCGGCACCCAGGAGCGATCTCCTCGGTTACACAACATCCCCCTACGATTTCGCGACGCTCCAGCACAAGCGTGGATAGTCCGGCACGCGCTAGATATGCTGCTGCGGTCAAACCGTTATGGCCGCCACCGACTATGATCGCGTCATAGATGGAGTTTGAAACCCGTTTCATGAGCTATGACCAAAAGTCATACCGTCTTATTCTGCGGAACCATACATTACTTTACCAGCCACTAAAAATGAAGTTGAAAATTAGACCTGTCTCTTATATGCTTCCGTGACTTGGAGTCATTCATGAGCGGAATCGCCAGCAATCCTGTTGCCCCTCCCCGTTATGTTCGCCACAACGCGCCCCGTCCCCGGTCCGAGGCCAAGCGCTCCCACATTGTCGATACTGCTATGCGGCACTTCGCGGAGAACGGCTATCACGCCGCCCGCGTTGGAGACATTGCAGCCACGCTGGGCATCGCCAAAGGTTCCATCTTCCAGCATTTTGGCAGCAAGGATGGTCTCTTCTTCGAAGTCTACAAACGCGCCGTGCGCTCCTTCTCGAAATATCTGGACGCGCCCGCCGATGTGCGCGAAGCCGGATTCTTCGATGTTCTTTATTATTGGCTGGTGCGCACCGAGCATCTCCTGCACGAAGATTGGATCCCCTATCGCATTTCGCTGCTCGGCAACTACGGCACCGACCTGGTGTTGAAGCGCGAAATCAATCGCTTTCTTACCACCGAAGATCCCTACGGCACCGTCGCCTTTGTGCGCTTCGGCCTCGAGCGCGGCGAGTTGCGCAAGGACATGGATGTCGAGATGATCGTCTCCATCCTGGATTGGACCATCGAACGCTTCCAGGATGCCTTGCTGACCGCCGAACTCGATCCCGGCCTTTTCCGGCGGCAAGGCGAGATGCCGGAGAAAAAAGACGCCCGCATTCGCCAATTTCTTGCGCTCTTACAACGGGCTGTGGGCGCCGCTTCTACGGCTTCTGTACGCGGCCGGCCGGAGATACGAAAGCTCGCGGCCGCGGATCTCGTCGTTCGGCCAAAGACCGGCTGACCCTACGTGCTCAAACTGGAAATAAAGCCGCGAATTATGATTGAGTCCACAGGGAGAAAAGTTTAACCATGCAAACATCTATCGATCAGATCCTCTCCGGTTACGACGACCACGCTCCGCTGTCGCAAGCCTCAACGATTCCTGCGGACTGGTACATCGATCCGCGCATCGCGGAACTCGAGCGCCTGAACGTATTCAGCAAGACCTGGCAACTGGTTGCGCGCACCGAACAGGTGAAGACCCCAGGGCAGTTTGTGAGCACAACGGTCGCCAGTGAGCCTATCGTCGTCGTCCGCGGCAACGACGGCTTGCTGCGCGCCTTCTACAATGTTTGCCGCCACCACGCCGCCGCCGTAGTGACTCAGCCCTGCGGCCACGCAACTCTCTTGCATTGTCCTTATCATGGCTGGAATTACGGTCTCGATGGCTCGCTCAAAGGCATGCCCGAGTTCGAAGGCGTCGAGAATTTCGATCGTGCGCAAAACGGCCTCGTTCCCATTCGAGTCGAAACCTGGGAGTGTTTCGTCTTCATCAACCTCGATCCCCACGCGGCGCCGCTCGCCGAATTCCTCGGAGGTCTGGTCAAGCGCGTTGCGCCTCTCGGCATCAGCAAGTTGCATTACTTCGATCGCCGAACCTTCAACATCCATTGCAACTGGAAAGTCTTCGTCGATAACTACCTCGACGGCGGCTATCACGTCCCACATCTGCATAAGGGTTTGAATTCCGTTCTCGACTACAAGCAGTACACCATCGAAAACGAAGATCGTTACTGCCTGCAATCCAGCCCCATGGTCGCTTCTGGCGAGGATGCCGCCACCGGAGCCGTCCGCAAGGGCGATCGTGCCTGGTATTTCTGGCAGCATCCCAACCTGATGATCAATTGCTATGCGGGATACATGGATACAAATCTTGTGATCCCAGTCGACGTTGATCACTGCACCGTGATTTTTGATTTCTATTTCGGAGATGTGAGTGACGCAAGCCGCGAATATAACCAGCAGTCAGTAAATATCGGCAACCAAGTGCAGGAAGAGGATCTCGGCATCTGCGAAGACGTGCAGCGCGGCTTGAAGTCGCGAGCCTATCGCGCCGGACGTCTCTCCGTGCGCCGCGAAGCCGGAGAGCAACTATTTCACCGCCTCCTCGCAGCCGATCTCAAGCGTGGTCCGGAGCCAAGCTTCGCCGCCGCAGATTGAAACACTAACAAGCCGCACGGCGGCGTAAGAATGCAGCCCACGGCGCAAGCCGTGGGTGAGAGAAGAGAATAATGACCAAGCCCCGGAGGGCGTAAGAATTTTCCACAGAGGTGAACTCAGCGCTGCAGCTCACTGATGATCCCTCGCAATAGTCTCCTGCCAAGTCTTCGTCTTGATCGTCGTTCCATCCTTCAGCAACTCACGCGTGTACTTGTAATAAAAATTCTGCTGATCGGTCGTAACAAGCAAATGCCCGCGCCAGGTCAGCACGCGCCCTTTCAGGGTAAACACACTCTCCGCTTCACCCCGCACCGAACAAGTCTCCGGATGCGCATCGTCGGCATCGTAGGTCAGATTTTCATAATCGATTTCTTTTCCCCATGGATATTCGGCGCTCTCCTGTCCCTTCCAGTGCACCGTGGTCTTGTGGCGAGCTTCGTCGCGCTCCACCGTCCACTCCCCCGGCCAGGGAAAGCCTTCGCTCTTAATGTCGGTCCGTTCCTCTGAAGGCTCAGGCGGCGAAAATGCCGGTGGAACAATCCCACGCTCCGGCACGACCGGCAACACAATCCGCGAACCGTCGCCGCCACCGAGCTCTAATGAAGTCGTCATCGAGTAAGGCGTCGGCAACATCATCGGCCACAACGCATTCGAAATCGCCACGCGAATGCGATGTCCCTTGGGAAATACCCACGAGGTCAGGTGCATTTCAATGTCGAGCGGATATACTTTGCCCGGCTCCAAATCACGGGGCTCGCTCATCGAATCACGTTGCGCGCCGTTGACCCCCGCTCCGGTAATTTGAGTAACCGTTCCATCCGGCGCCACATCCGAAAGCCGCGCAAACCAGTCCGCCAACGGTGCAGTTGCCGAGGCCCGGAGCAAAGCGCGTGGCCGCCCCAGAATAGCTACATCCTCCTGCAACGGCGGAGAATCGTACACCAGGCTGAACGCATCCACCGGTCGCGGATCGTTCAACAACTCGCCCCACCAGAATCCCGCCTCCACACCCACCGACGGCACATATTTAAGCTGATGCGTATCAGGCTGCCCCGCGCTCTCCGCAAGCGAGTGATTCGGTTGCAGAAATAAAGTTGACGCGTTCGCCTCCTTGGGCGGCCAAACATCCTCACGCCGCCACTCACCCGGCACATTCTTCAGACTCGGATCAGGCGGATGCCAATGCTGCATATAAATGACCAGCCGCGGATCGCGCTCCACGCCGGTATCGCGACCCTTCAGCCAATGGTCAAACCAGCGCACCGCCTCGTTACGCCATTCGATCTGCGGCCCTGGCTCCGCATCGTTCGGAAACGTATGGTTCCACGGCCCCACAATCGCCTTTACCGGCCCGCTCGACTGCATTAGCATGTCAGGCACATTGTCGCGATATCCATCGAGCAATCCACCAATCAGAAAACTTGGAATCGTGATTTCCTTCAACGGACGCACCCGTTCCCGCCAGAACGGCCCGTCATGCTGATGTTTTAAATACAGCAGCGACCACGGAGGTGTATCAAATCGCGGCCCCAGAACTTTTTCGTCGAGCGTGTAGTCCGGCGCTCCCGTCCAGCCCTCCGCCAGATCCATGTTCAGTTCGAACTCATCGATGTGCGCAATGCCATCGATGTAATGCACGTCATCGTGAAATAACTCCGCCGTGGCATCCGTCGCCAGAATAGCCTTTAACCCAGGCGCATGCCGCATCGCCATCTGCAGCGCAGTGAATCCTCCCCACGAAATGCCGAACATCCCCACGTTTCCGTTCGACCACGGCTGATGCGCCAGCCACGCAATTACCTGCTCTCCATCCACCTGCTCCTGCTCAGAATATTCGCGCTCCGGCGGCGAGCCCTCACTCGCACCGAATCCGCGAATATCCACGCGCACACTCACATACCCGCGCCGCGCAAAATAAGCATGCTTGGGATAATCTCCCGCCGCGGTTCCATCATCCTTGCGGTACGGCAAATATTCCAGCAGGGCGGGGAACTTCTCTCCCGGCTCGGCTCCGTCGGGCATGTAGAGCGTAGCTGCCAACCGCACGCCGTCTTTCATCGGAATCCAAGCCTGCTCCATGCGCACTCCGTAAGCAGGCGGAGAAGGAGGCTCGCTGGCGAAACCGGTCGTAGATATAAAGAAAAGAGAGATGAACAAGCCGAAACAAAAAACACAAAATATCCAACCGCGCGCCGTTCTGATCAACGCAATCTCCTGAACGCTTTTGTGAAAGGACTTCTACCATAAAGCCAGCAGGACTAACTTACTCCTATGATTCCTGGGCCCGCCGCATGGCCCGCAGATCGATTCCCAACTGCTCGGCCTTCTTATAAAGATGACTGCGCTCCAGCCCCAGCGACTTCGCCGCCAAACTTACATTCGAGTGGCTGCGCTTCAACTCCGCCAGGATAACCTCGCGCTCAAAAGCATCCACGCGCTCTGCCAATACTCCTGATGAAAAAGAGGAAGCCACAGCACCAATGCTCCCGCCCTTCGGCAAAGCCATCTCCACAGTCGCAAGATCGACTTGGTCGTCGGTCGTCAGCAGCATCAACCGCTCCACCATATTACGCAACTCCCGCACATTCCCCGGCCACGCGTGCGTTTGCAGCGCCGTTACCGCGTCCGCAGAAAACGGAATCGGCTTCCATCCGTTCTGCGCGCTCACCTGTGCAGAAAAATGCTCGACCAGCGCCGGAATATCTTCGCGCCTATCTCGCAACGGCGGCAACACTAAAGGAAAAACATAAATCCGATGAAACAGATCCTGCCGGAACTTTTCCTCGCGCACCCGCGCTTCCAGATCGCGATGCGTCGCCACCACCACCCGCACATCCACGCTCACCGGCTTATCTCCGCCAATCCGCTCCACTTCTCCCTCTTCCAGCACGCGCAGCAGCTTGGCTTGCATGGCCAGCGGCATGTCGCCAATCTCATCCAGAAAGATCGTTCCATGGTCGGCTTGCTCGAACTTTCCAACATGCCGGCCCGCCGCGCCGGTAAACGACCCTTTCTCATGCCCGAACAATTCCGACTCAATCAACTCCGCCGGAACCGCCGCACAATTCAGCGTGATGAATGCTCCCCCGGCACGCGGACTGCGTTCATGAATCGTCCGCCCTACGAGCTCTTTTCCCGTGCCGGTTTCTCCCAGAATGCAAACTCGCGTCTCGCTCGCCGCCACGCGCTCCAATTGCGCCATCACGCGCTGCATCGCCGGGCCTTGCCAGACGATCTCATGCTTGCCCAGTCGCTGCTTGAGTTGCCGATTCTCACTCTCCAGCCGCCGCAGCTTCAGCGCATTGTCCACTGTGAGTAAAAGCTTTTCCGTGGAAATCGGCTTCTCGAGGAAGTCTAATGCGCCCGCGCGCGTCGCCCGCACTGCCATTTCAATATCGGCTTGTCCGGACATCATCACAACCGGCGACATCACTCCCTGTGCCTTCAATTCGTCCAGCAGCGCAAGCCCGTCCTTGCCCGGCATTCTTACGTCCGAAAGAATCAGATCAAAATTCTGCGCTTTTGCCAGCTCCAATGCTTTGCCCACGTTGTCGCAAATGGTGACCTCATGTCCCGCCAGTCGAAAGGCTCGCGACAAAGATGCCAGCGTGTTCGCTTCGTCATCCACAATCAGCAGATGTGCTTTAGTCGGCAAACATCCTCCCAATCTCTAAACGTAACCTGACTTTCGCAAAGTATCGTGCGAGGCGGCGCGCGCTGAATCAACTTCCCTCGGCAACTCGATTACAAATGTTGTGCCCCGACCGGGCTCACTCTGCACGCGGATTCTTCCTCCATGATCGCTCACCACCGATTGCACGATAGCCAGCCCCAGCCCGGTGCCATTCTGCTTGCTCGTATAATAAGGAGTAAAGATTCGCTCGCACTCCTCCACCGTCATTCCCGAACCCGTATCCGCGACCTCAATCATTACTTTGCCGCTTTCATTACGCGTGCGGAGTGTGAGCCTGCCGCCCTGCGGCATCGCTTCCATCGCATTCAACACAAGATTTGAAATTGCCCGGTGCAACAGCTCCGCATCCGCGTCCACCGGCTCCAGTCGCGAATCCAGTTGCAGCTCACAATTGATCTTCGCACGCCCCGGTGCTTCCAGTTGCGCGTGACAAAGCTGCATCACACCACAGATCACATCATTCACCTGCATATGCTGCAACTGTGGCCGAGGCATCGTCGAGAATTCGCTGAACCTCCCAATAATTCCTTTCAGATTCGAGATCTCCGCCAGCATCGTTCTCGAACTCTCCCGAAACACTTCTTCAAACTGCTCCGGATTCTGCTGCCGCGCCCGCACCAGATTCTCCACCGTAAGCTGCAGCGGGAACAGTGGATTCTTCAACTCATGCGCCAACCGCCGTGCCAACTCCCGCCACGCCGCTACTCGCTCCGCCTGCACCAGCCGTTCTCTTTGCCCGAGCAACTCGGTCGTCATTCGATTGAAAGAATCGGCCAACTGCCCAAGTTCATCGGGCCCCAACACATCCACCCGCACATCCCAATTTCCCGCCGCGACTTCCTGCGCCGCGTGCGCCAGTTGTTCCACGGGACGCGTCACCCGCGACGCCGCCCAACTGCTCAGAAGAATCGCCAGCAGAATTCCGCCGCCTCCCACTATCAACGCCGCCGAGCGAATGCGCCGCATCAACTCCACATAGGTCCGCCGCGAATTTCCAATCAGCAGAATCCCCAGCAGCGGTCGATCCTTACCCTTGCCCGCACCCAGTAGCGGGATCGCATGAAACACTTCATCCTCGGCCCGATCCCTCGACCAGTTGACAGTCCCCGTCATCTCCTGCCCGTATCGCCGCACCGCATCGATCAGCGGCTCCAGTTTTTCCGGGGAGTTCGATTTGTCTGACGAAGTTGTGGAAGGATCGATCAGCAAACCTGCCGAGAAGCGGTCTCCGCGATTCTGATATAGCAACGCCCGCATGCCAACCGGCGAGTCGAGAGTAGAAAGAAAATCCTTATCCAGCTGTCGGCCGCCAATCACGTAAACTGGCCGCTCTCCGGCCCGCGTCGCACGCACCGCGAACAAGCCCAGCGCTGTTCCATTCTGCAGGTCTTCCTGCTTTAGAAATGCTCCCTGGTCAGCCGCGGCTGAAAGCGTCTCCATCGCGATCTCGAGATATCCAAATTTGGCCGGCCACTGCGCGGAAGAAACAATGGTTCCATCGCTGTCCACAAACTCCAGAAAACTTAGTTGACGACTCTCCGCCACCGTCTTCGCCAACTCAAAATAGGGACCTGAATCCGCCGGAGTACGATTCAATGCCAAAGCCATGCGGCTTGCGGCTTCCGACGCAGCAATCGCCTCCACCTGCCGCGCCACATCCTCACCCTGCCGGTTAAACTCGCGCCGGAACTGCGTCACCAGCGCCGCTGTGCGTTCATCCTCGCTGTGCACGAAGGCTCGCCGTGTCACCTCCGACACCAGCCACGCCACCGCGGCCACCGACAGAAAGACGGTCAGTGCGAACACGACCAGCATTTTGCGGCGAAACATTATTGTCTTTCTCTTCCTACTCGGATCAGGTCTTGCAGGACGCCACGGAATCGTTTGCATGATATCGCATCATCCGGGCGCGCCGCTGGAAACCCGCTCGCCATCGAGCAGTAGTGCGACCTGCGCTGCAACACCGGAGGAACTGGCCAGTGCCCAATGGCGAAGCGAAATACTGGCCACTGCTCATTATCTTCGTTCCGCCGGCTTGCCCTGACTTGCCAAATCCATGCCGCGTAAAACATCGTTGGCAAAAAAGAATTTCCCATCCGCCGGTACCATCATGATCTGCAGTTTGTCCGAGAGCCGCTCCGCCACGATCTTATTAATAAGCAGCGGATTATCTTTCAGTATCGCCGCCTCGCTGTGCAATCGCTCCGCATCCGCAATCGCCGTCACCCGGATGCGATCCGCCTCCGCGTCCGCTAACAATCTGCGCCGCTCACCTTCAGCTTTGCTGTCCATCACTTTGGCTTGCGCCTCTGCGTCCGCCAGCAATTTCCTTCGTTCCCCCTCAGCTTTGCTGTCGATCTCCTTGGCCTGCGCCTCGGCCTCCGCATTCTGTATAGTCGCTTCCTTTCGTGCTTGCGCTTCCAGTCGGCTCTGCTCGATCTGCTTCTCCTTCAACGGCAATGTGTATTTCATCGCATCCGATTCGCCCTTGGCCCGCAGAACCTGAATCTGCGCGTCGCCTTCGGCTCGCTTCACTTGCTGCACCTTCGCAGCCTCGGCAACCAGTTCCGCGATGCGAACTTGCTTTTCCTTTAATTCCGTCTCCACGCCCATCCGGTCGTTCTCTTGCTCCCTTAGAAGCAATGCCTGCAAGCCTTCCGCATACTCCGCCGGCAATTGGATATCCCTCAACATCACTTCTTTCACCACAATTCCATCCGCCGCCAGCTTTTGCGTGATTAATCCCGCTGCTCTTTGCCGCACTTCCTCGCGCTTCGCCGAAAAAACATCCCGCACCGTATAATTCGGAACCAATTCCCTCCATACACTCGAGACGGTTGGAGGCACAATTTCTTCTTCTACCGGATGCGGCAAATTACTCTGAATGTAATCCAGCCGCTTCGGATCGAGCCGGTACCTCACCGTAATCGCCAACCCCAGCGTCAACCCTTCCTTCGCTTGCACTTCCATGAGCTGCGCCGTCATGGACTCCTTTGTCGCCCCACCTTTCCCAGCGCTGGGCTTCCCAGCTTCCGAGCCGCCTGTGGTAAATATCTGGTCACGCGTATCGAACAAGGCGACATCCTCCACCAGCGGGATCACCATGTGCGCGCCCGGATATAACGTCCCCGGCACCGTTCCGCTCATCTCGCTCACTCGCACTCCAGCCATCCCACTCGGCACCACCACAATGCTGAAGGCAATCAGCAGCGGTCCCCACGCCAGCATCACCAGCGCCAAAGAAGTTCGCCACCGCACCGCAACCGGCGCCGCGCCCGCTGCCCCTCCCGGCGTCTGCAGCAACCGCCGGTACAACATCTCGCGATACAGATCATAGGTGAGAACACATATGGCTGCGACGATCGTTCCCACTCCGAACATAATCAGCAAATACTTCAACGCCAGCATGGTCGTCTCCTGTGCGCGTTAGCGCTTCTGCCTCGTTTTCGCCGGTTCTGTCTGTTGGACAGGCTGACTGACACTGACAAAGAAAATCCGGAAGACCTGCCCGAAAATAAATTCCTCCGCTAGCAATGCCACCGCGACGGAAAAAACCAGTCCTGCCACCACCGCCATGAATGTGATCGCCATCTGCATAGCGCCTCCGTGTACCGCACGCCAACCTCTATCGCAGGATGAGGACCAAATTGTCATGAGATTGAAAATACGGGACTTGTCGGAATTGACAGAAACGCTCTTAAGTGGCTATCTGAAGTCACTGTATCCACCCAGACACACCGGGCGTACTCTGTTCGATAACGGGATCAGAGATGTTTTAAAGTTCTACCCTGTGCTCCCCTGTGTTGAAGGTTTCAGCATTTGACTTCCCATAATCCTCACAACTATCGTTGCCCGGATGAACATCGTCAAAGCCACCCGCCAGTTCGAAGACTGGCTCGCCCAGCGCACTCACCTCAACCAGAAAGACCTTCGCCTTAAACACGCGAACATGAAGGCAGAACTCTTTCCTTTTTTCCGCGCCACTTACTATCGCTGGGCGCAAATTTGGCCGGAGGTTTGCCCCGACCTAGCTAAGGCTCCGCATGTCCTCGCAGTCGGCGATCTTCACGTCGAGAATTTCGGCACTTGGCGTGACATCGAAGGCCGCCTCATCTGGGGCGTCAACGACTTTGACGAAGCGTGGCCTATGGCCTACACCATCGACTTAGTCCGCCTGGCCGTCAGCGCTCATCTTGCTGTTGACGCCGGGCGCCTCCCGCTCAAGCGCGAAGATATCTGTGGCGCCATGCTCGAAGGCTACCGCGAGGGCATGCTGGCGAAAGGGTGCGCCTTCGTGCTCGGCGAAAAGCATCAGTGGCTCCGCCGCATCGCCGAAGGCGAACTCCGTGACCCCGTTCATTTCTGGGCGAAGCTGGATGCACTCCCCACGCTCAAAACCGAATGCCCGATCAGCGCCATCGATGCCCTGCAGCACCTCATGCCCGCGCCCGGCATTCCATTTCGCCTCGCCCACCGCGTTGCCGGACTCGGCAGCCTCGGCCACGCCCGCTACGTTGCGATCGCCGACTGGCACGGAGGTCGCATCGCTCGCGAAGCCAAAGCGCTCGCTCCCTCTGCCGCGCATTGGGCTCAGAGTGTTGAAGCAACAAAGAACGGCGGGCAGAAGGTTGACGCTCGCAAGAGTGAAGCGCGAGCGCACGCAGGCCCCGCCGAAATTCTTTACCAGGTCATCCTCAATCAGGCCGTGCGCTGTCCCGATCCATTCGTACAATTGCGCGGGCGCTGGATCACCCGCCGCCTCGGGCCGCATTGCTCGCGCATCGAACTCGCATCCCTGAGCGCGCCTGATACCGAGCTACGCCTGCTACACGCCATGGGATGGGAAACCGCGAACATTCATCTCGGTACTCCATCCGCGCGCAAACTCATTCTCCGCCATCTCGGCAAACAAAAAGGAAAGTGGCTGCACCGCGCCGCCGAAACCCTGCTCCAGGCAGTCCGCTCCGACTGGGAAGTCTGGAAGAAAAAAGGCTACGCCTGATTCGACTCTTGAAGGCAGCACATACTTCGAAAGCGCGCAATTCAGAGGCGCGAAAAAAACTCGATCCACAGCGGCTTTGAATGGGCGCGGCTCAGTCGCGCCGTCAACGCCGAGTTAAAACACAGCGGCTTCAGCCACTGCGGGACGCTCTCAACTCTTCGATTTCTTCGACACCCTCTTCAGTCGTGCTGCAATCCCGCCAGTTACTCCTTTCCCGCATTGTTCGACATCGAACATACCGAACGAGTGGAAGCTGCAATACTTCCGTTTCGCCAATGAACAAAGCCGATAGCGACCGCATTCACCAGCTTTGCTCTCTGATTGTGAAGGAACAGGATCGGGCAAAGTTCTTATCCCTCGCTGAGGAACTGAACCAAATTTTGGAAGCCCACGAAGAGCGGCTCAAGATTGGCAACCCGCGCGAGCAACCCGGTGATTAGCTAATGGGGTATATAGCGATTCGATCTCCGCATCATTTGTCGAATGAGATTGTGTGGCTTAAGGAGAGCCCGAGGGATATTCTCCTCGTGTTCTACCGTCTTATTTTTTCGAACATCAGTGTTGATCTCAGTCCGAATTACAGGGTCCTGGAAATAATTCAAATCAGCCTGACGCATCTAAGTTTTCATGGAAACCGATGCGCTGGCGTGGGAAGACATAATCACTAAGAGATCTGTCAAGCCGAGCAAGCTGGTTCCGTTGCGTCCCGGCTCCCGGTCGGATGCGGCAGGGAAAGCCGTCAACAATGTAATTCTGTTGTCGCTGCCCGACAAGGAATACAACCTGCTTCGCCCTCACCTCGAGCCGGCCGAATTGCCGCAGTACGAAATTCTCCACGAGTCGGGTGCGAAAATTGAATTTTCCTATTTCCTCAACGACGGAATGGCATCTATCGTGGCCCTTAGTCACGACGGCAGGAGTGTCGAAGTCGGCATCGTTGGCAAAGAAGGCATGGTCGGAATGCCACTGACCGTCGGCCTGCAGCGGGGAACCTTCCGGGCGATTATGCAAATGGCGGGAACCGGCTTGCGCATACGGTCGGAGGTTTTTCGAGATGTTCTAGAGTGTGCGCCGACCCTTCGATCAGAACTCAGCCGCTTCGCTCTGATGCACGGCCTGCAAGTTGCGCAACTAGCAGCTTGCAATCGGTTGCATGAAGTTGAGCAACGTCTCGCTCGCTGGCTGCTCATGTGTCAGGATCGAGTCGATTCTAAATTGCTTCCCCTAACTCACGAATTCCTCGCTCAGATGCTCGGCACAGGCCGCCCCAGTGTAAGCCTGGCGGCAGGAGCTCTGGAGAATGCCGGTTTAATTGAAAACCTGCGCGGCAGTGTGAAGATCCTCAACCGCAAAAGCCTCGAAGATACCGCTTGTGAATGTTATGGCGTCATCCAGCATCTCAACGGCGGCCTAGGCTTGAAATAATGTATTGCTGAGATACAACAGCCCTGCAAGAAAAACCCCGCGCTTTTGGGCGCGGGGTGGTTTTGAGTAGCTGCTGTGTTCTACTTCGCAGCAGGAGCGGGCGCAAAGGCATCGGCGAACGCTTGTCCGTTCGGAGTTCCCACGCCAGTGACATTGTCCCAGCCCTTATTGGTGTGCAATGCAGCCGGAGTGTCGCATGAGTTGCCGTCGAAATCACTCTCAGGCAAAGTTGAGCAGTCCGTTCCGAACGAGATTACCAGCGATGTGAACTGTATCGAAGGATAGTCCCATATCGCGCTGACGAACTTCGGAGGCGTCGCTCCGCCCAACACTTCACTCGGGCTATAGCTGTTTACCCCTGTCGGCTCCTTAATTGCGGCGCTGACATTGGTTGGAGAGCTCACCGGAACGATGTCATTGATCGCTCCCGCAGGCATCGAATATAGGTACTGTGCGGCTTGGCCGAGAGGTGCGCCAGCTTCCTGGTTGGCGATTGCCCACAGCCCGGAGAACATCGGGGTGGCAACGCTCGTGCCTCCATAGACCAGCCAAACCTGTTCCGGAGTCTGACCTGGTACGCTGATCAGGATCGCAACGCCGGTGTACGGATCGGCTATCCATGACACGTCCGGCAACTGCCGATACGTGCCTGGCAGACCCTTCTGGAACGCAGGCTTGGGGAATCCAGCAAGGCAATCCCCGCTGCTATCCTGGACAGCGCAGTTGCTCTGGCCGCCGCCCGCTCCGCCGACGAATCCGAAGGCCTCCGGCGGATCAGCGATGAAACCGTCCTCCGTAAGGAGAATTTGGTTAGTCCCCCAACCAGCTTCCCATGCGATCGAGTTGTCCGAATTCAACGCCAGCGTTACTCCACCCACTGCGGTTGCCCACGGCGAATCAGCCGGTGCACCTACAGCGGCGGGAAGTCCGTAAGCCGTATAGTCACCATCGTCACCAGTGGCGAAGTTGGTGGAGATTCCCGAAATCGCCGCAATCTCGGAAATCAGGTTTTCGGTATCCAATTCCGTCTGCGACGTTAAAGATTCGACCGAGGAATAGCTGCCGGAGAACGAATTGCCGAGAGCATAATCCACAGCGTAGTACTCGGCCTCGTTCACATCATCGAAGTTCGCCGAGGGCGGGACAATCAGGTCGATGCCGGCCATGGGAGCGATCGCATGCGCCCATTCCACATCGATATTGATTTCGACATCCTCTGCTTCGCAGAGACTCTGGGTCGGGGTGTAGATGATGTTAATGGTCGTGGCTGGCAATCCGAACTTCGCCGAGAACCCATTCAGGTCGCGCTGAATGGTCGGAGAACCGCACCAGTCAAGGATCGCAACGGTCTGTCCCTGTCCGGAAAATCCCTCGGCGTAAAGTCCGGTCAGATTGTAGGCGGTCTGTACCGGCCCAGGCGTGTAGGCGCAGCCCGCGCTGGTGAGAGTCTGAAGGTTAAGGTGATTGCCGCGATAGGTTCCGATTGGCAGCTCGCCATCGTTGTTCGTGGAGTAAGTCTGTTTCACGACTCCATCGAAGCAGTCGGAAGTAAAGAAGTTGGAAGATGTAGCGGCGGCCGGATTCACCGCAGCAGATGTGCCCTGCGGAAGTGTTGGCCGGGCAAGATATGGATGCTCAAACTGTCCCGAGTCCAGTCCGGAAATCGCTCTCACGAGCGGAGCCGCAGCCCCGTCAACGTACGGATCACTCGCGTTGGCGCGCAGAACCTTGTCGCGAACCTGGTAGTTGTTGAGTTGCACTTTGAACGCTGATTCTATGTCGGCCACCGTTCCACGCGCTCTCACGTAGAAATTGTCTGGTCCAACCCTCACTACCTTGAGGCTGTGCGATTCAAAGAACTGCTGTACGGTTTTTGCTTCTTCGGCGGTCGGATAGAACCGTGCCGCAATCTGCGAATGATTCAGAAACTGGCGATAGTTGGAAGATGTGCGGTCATACAGTTGCTTGGCCAGCGCATCCATCTGACTGCGATTGTGCGGTTGCAGCCAGATACTGACTTCCATGGTCTTCGACGGATCTTCCGTCCCGAGGTTCTTTGCGGTGGATACGTATTTGGGGGTGTTGTGCGCAATGTATTGTCCGCTCGCCGCAAAAGCTGGCAGCGCCATGCATACGATTAGACTTGCCACAACAAAATACAACCAGGCTGTCTGCGAACGGCGGGAGCCCGCCGTTATAAGTGATGCTTCTTTCTCTTTACTCATTTTTCCTCCTGGGATGACTTGTCCGCAAAAACCTGACCACGACAAGGACGAAGCGTCTTCGGCGCGCAGGGAAGTCAGGCATAATTGAAACGCAACCAAGGTTATGGTTGCCCGCTAAACATCAGAATCGCCGCGCACCTTGAAACCCCACAAATGACGCGGCATCTGACCCCATTCAAGCGTGACGGAATGTTAGACCCGTTATGTTGGAACCGCAATGGGCAAAGCAAATATTTTTTCCACAACACTCGATTACTGTGTGCAATATTTTGCACGCCAGCAAATTTGGCTTCGAGCTGGGTTAATCAAGGAGATTCACCAGCAAAACCTTAAAGAGACGGCGCGCCCTCACCAAAGATCATTTCGGCTCAGCTGCGCTACACTGTTTCGCCAAACTATGCCGCTCGTTTCCCACGATCCTGACCAACTACTAGTTCAACTCGAAGCCGCTAAGAATCACTTCGGCTCAGGCCAAGCCAGCATTGTCTCTAGACTTCTATCCCGGCTGTCGAAGCTCCAATTTGCCAACCCTCGCCAGCTCATCCGCTTCCACGAAGCCCTACTATTCCTCCGCGCATTTCCCCACGCAGCTTCTTTAGTCCCGCGAGTTGAGCATCTTCTTAATACCTTCCACCAGCGCATCGCGAAAATTCGCGCCGCCAATATCGATATGTCTTTGTTCGACGACTTCGACACTTCCGGCATCGCTGGAACCACCATGCAGGACACACTTTCTTTTGACGCAGCGCACTGGTTCGCACACCGCATTCCCCGCAATGTCGAAATCGCCTGGAGCGATTACTGGGATGACTGCCAGGCGGAGCGCTCTCGCACCAACACCTGGCCGCGCTTCATTCCTCTCTTAGAAGAAGATACCGATGTCGAAGCCAATATTCCCTGGCAGCGCTGGTTCGATGTCGCCCGGGGACGCCAGAATCCGCTCCTCTGGCTCCTCACACAATTCGAGAAGCTTCCGTTTCCTCCATGCCAACGCGCCGAACTCTACGATTCACTCCGTCTTCCGCTGCGCTGGGAGCTCGAAAACCTGAAACTCTCCCGCACCCGCAACTGGCATCGTCCCCGCCTCTTCTACTTCCACAATGCTCCACTCCTCAAGCGCAGCGAAGTCTCTCTCTCCCACGAACTATCCCAGCCCGCTCCCAAGCTGAAGAAGCTCTCCGCAGCAGGCGGAGAATCCGTCATGAACACGATCCGAGAAGTCATGGCCGTTCGCTACCGCGAGCTCTACGGCACCACTCTCGGCGATCCGCATTCCGTAGTCCGCGCCGATCTCGGCCGCGGCGTGGTGATGTATTTCTGGGGACTCCCGCCTACCCGCCGTCTCCCGCTCCGCGCCTATGTTGCCGGCTACACGCTCAAGAACGGCGTGCCGATCAACTACATCGAAGCCATCGGCTTATGCGAGTGGATCGAGGTTGGCTTCAACACTTTCTACACCTACCGCCAGGGAGAAACCGCCTGGATCTACGCCCAGGCCCTGCGCTGTCTCCGCGCCCTGACCCATGCAACCCGTATTTCGATTTATCCCTATCAAATTGGCCAGAACAATGACGAAGCCATCGACTCCGGCGCTTTCTGGTTTTATCGCAAGCTGGGCTTCCGCTCCGGACGTCCCGATCTACAGAAGCTGTGTGAAGAGGAAGAAGAAAAGATCGTAGCGAATCCGGAATACCGCACTCAGCGGCGTATCTTGAAACGCCTGGCAGAAGCGCACATGTTTTATGACGTGTCCGAAGCCAAGCGCTGCACGGAAGCCGAAGCCAAAGCCAAGTCCCGAATGGAAGGCAACGTTAAGCCTCGTACGAAAGCCGACGAAGAACGATTCGTATCAGGGCACGCCTTCAGGAGTGCCGACCACGTCGCCAGACTCAATCCGGCTTTAGCCGTTGACCGTTCCGGCCCTTGGGATACGTTCTCCACCCGAAATCTAGGCTTCCGCATCACTCGCCGCATGGCGCAGCAATTCAACGGCGACGCTGAAAAAATACGCCAAGCCTCCGCCGCAGCCGTAACCCAGGCTCTGGGAATCAACCTCGCCCGCTGGACTCCAAATCAGCATAAGTCGCTTGAAGACTGGTCGCTGATACTAGCTCTAATCTCCAACCTGACTCGATGGACTTCCAACGAGAAGCACCAACTCATTCAAATTATCCGCGTCAAGTCCGCTCCTAACGAAATGACCTACCTTCACCAAACCCAGCGCCACCCCCGCCTGCGGGCCGAACTCCTGCGCCTGGGTTCGCATCAAGCTCAGTAGCAAACCCCCAGTAACCGATGTTATCTGGATGTATACTTTGCTTATTCCGTGCATTTAATGGTAGTAGAAGCACTGCAAACCCGCCTGAAAGTCATTGAGGACGAGATCCTGCGCTTAGCGAAGGCAGGTTCACAAGAATCCGAAAAAGCAGGAGAACCTCTGGCATTTGGCGCATGACTTACAGCGCGAGGCTCGCGAGTTGCGCGCAGAGATCATGCGTGCAGAGATCAATCGAGCCTCAGAATCGACCGACCAGACCCTCTCTCCTATCCTTCTCTACGATGGAGTCTGTGGATTCTGCAACCGCCTCGTCCAGTTCACTCTCCGCCGCGATCGCCACGCGATCTTTCGCTTTGCCGCGCTGCAAAACGCTCTCGCTGCCCGCATTCTCGCCCGCCACGGCGTCAATCCCAGCAACCTCGACACGCTCTACGTCGTCGTCAACCCGAATCTGACAGAAGGCAACACCGCCCACTATTCCAGCCAGGATGATTCGACCCGGGATGATTCAACCCAGGATGGTTTAATCCAAGCCCCCCAGCCGGCCGAATCTCTGCTCTCCCGCTCCGCCGCGGTCCTCTACGTTCTGAATCAACTTGGAAGCTGGTGCCGCGCTGCATCGTTCTTTCTGCTTCTCATACCCCGGTTCCTGCGCGACTGGACCTACAACCTTGTTGCCCGCCACCGTTACCGCATCTTTGGACGATTTGAAACCTGCGTGCTCCCCAGCCCTCAGGATCGCAGTCGCTTCCTCGATCTCTAAAAACGGTCGACAAATATCGAACCTGTTAGATGGTCCCTCATCGAGTGGACTGTCACCGGTCCCGTGATCGGCCTCATCTACCCTGATTTTCCGGTACGCCAAGAAACCAAGCCCAGCCCCGATCAGGCTGGGCTTTTGATTTGCCGGCTCGCTACATTACCCTCACCTGCTCCGTTCGATGTCGAACATTCACCAGCCGCCAAAGCCTCTATAGTTCCAATGAGCCGCGACGAATTCAGGTGGGCCATCGACGGTGACGAACAAACAACCTCGTTGTCCCTACTGCGTGATCGAGAAAGAATTCAATCCGATGACCGTTCTCGCCAACGGCCGGATGATCTGCAAGAATTGCGGCCACATTGAGTTTCCGAACGATGCCGCTTTCCGCTGTCCGTGTCCGAAGTGCCTGGAAGTCGATTTTTCTCCTCGCGTCCGCCGCATACGGCGACGCTAAGTGAGCTCGTGAAGAGCACGGTTTTAGCCGCGCCTGCATCTCTCGGTCCCAATCCCGCGAAAAGACAAGGCCTTGCGGGACGTCAGGTAATACGGCGAGAGATCAAACTGCCCCAAAATCGACAAATTTGTGACGTTATCAGAGCGAGATTGCGGTACAATCGCATCCGATCAAGACTGCGGATGCTTTCTGCCGTCGTTATTAAAGTCACTCCCGGAGTAAATGTAAAATATGACCCAGAGCACAAGATGGTATCTATCTCGTTCCTCGCTTGTAATCGCGGGGATCTGCCTGGGACAGTGTTTCCTCTGGGTTGGCGCCGCAGCCGCGCAGGGCAATATCGAAATGCGGATGAATGATATTCCGCAGAGTTTCTGCCCTGACCTGCAAAAATTTGTGGTAACCGTGGTCGACGAAAAGAAGGCTCATCTCGACCGGCAGGCGGTTGTAAAGCTGCACGATAAAAAGAAAAACATCGAATCCTGGGACACTACTGCGAGCGATTCTCAGGTAATTTTTTGCACCATAGATTTTGGAAGTTATGAGATTGATGCCAGCGCGGTCGGATATTTACCCGAACACAAGGACTGGCAAATCTCTGGCGTCATCGGCGATGTCCCGGAGCGTCAACTCCAACTCGTAATGCACAAGGACCCGACAGCCGTTGAATTGAGTGCAGCTGACGATTCCATTCCCCCCGCAGCCCGCAAGGAGGCCAAACGTGCGGTGGTTGCCCTAAGGTCCAACAATCTCAAGGAGGCGCAAAAACAGATCGACAAGGCCTACAAACTCGCTCCTTCCAGCGCACAGGTCAATTTCCTTTATGGATATCTGTACATGCAGCTCAAGGACTTGGAGAAAGCAGAAACGTATCTGAACCGCGCCGCCACCCTCGATCCGCGCAGAGTGCAAGCGCTCATGCTGCTGGGCCGGGTGCAACTCGAGCGCAAAGAATACGAAAATGCGCAGAAGTCGCTTGAGCAGGCCGTGGCTGCCAACTCCAATTACTGGATGGCGCACAATCTCCTCGGGGACGTTTACCTTCAGCTCAAGGACTACGAAAAAGCCCGGGTGCAAGCCCAGCTTGCCATCGATGAGGGCAACGGCGCCGGTAACGTCGCCCAGTTAGTGCTGGGGCAGGCGCTGGCCAATGTCGGTCGTGACCAGGAAGGAATCAAAGCGCTGAGGATCTTCGTGGAAACCAACCCGACTAACACCGCGGTTCCGGGAGTTAAGGCTTTGATTACCCAGATCGAAAACCGCGACGCCGGTATCACCTCAGCTCCGGCGACGGGAGCAGCCACGGATCTGGCGCTCGCCGCCTCCGCGCCGTCTTTGCCCGAGAGCGCCTGGGGACCGCCCGGAGTGGATGAGCTCAAGCCACAGGTTGCTTCCGGCATTGCCTGCCCCTACCAGCAGGTTATGGATGGCACCGGCGAGCGTGTAAAACAGTTTGTGGATAACATTGCTAAATTCGCCGCCGTCGAAGACATGCTGCACGAGCAGCTCGATAAAACTGGCAATCCCATCACCAAGGAAACCCGGAAGTTCACCTACGTCGCTTCGATCACGGAAGACCAACCGGGCTTTTTGCAGACCGACGAGTACCGCAACCTGCGCTACGGAATTACCGACCTTCCCGACCACATAGTGACCACGGGCTCCATGACCTTGGCGCTCATCTTCCATCCCGATATGCGCGACAATTTCGCAATGACTTGCGAAGGCCTGGGCGACTGGCGCGGCCAATCCGCCTGGCTTGTGCATTTCCGCCAGCGCGACGACAAGCCCAACCGTTTCGCGGAATACAATGTTGGTTCGCAGCATTACCCAATGGGTATGAAAGGGCGCGCCTGGATCACCACGGATAATTTGCAGATTGTCCACATCGACGCCGAGCTCGTGAAGCCCTTACCTCAACTTGCGGTTCAGCACCAGATCGCCGAATACGGCCCGGTCCATTTCCAGAAGAGAAACATGGACTTGTGGCTGCCCCAGAACGTGGACACTTATCTGGAACTCAATCGGCATTACTATTATCGGCGGCACAGCTACGATCACTACCAGTTATTCTCAGTGGATTCCATAGACAAGGCCGGCCTGATCAAGTCCGGGGACAAGTCTTCGCTCATCAAGAACGCCCTACCCGACTCACCTGCACAATGACCCTGACTTTGATTTTGACGTTGAACGATTAAAGAGACTTCGACAGAAAGACGGGGACGTGAACCATCAAACTCCAGTCCCGAAGAGGCGGCATAGAATAGCCCCGCACGTAAGTGCGGGGTAGGCAAGTAAAGGTCAGACAAGTCCCGTAGAGCCTGCCCTGAGCGAAGCCGATGGGGACGGCACAAGCGGATGAACCCGAATGATCGCCTCCAGCGCCACCCGCCCGCCGAACCACGACAGACGGGGCAGCCTCAAGTTAGGATGGTGCCGACACGAAGCAAGGGAAAGCCCTGCCAGTCCCGAGGAGGATCATGGGGAAGACATCACTGCTGCTGTTTGTAGCACTCGCGGCCATAGGCGCGGCATTGGCAGATGATCGCGCACTCCCGCCAGACGGAACCTCCCAGCAGGCCAGAAACAAAGCGGTCGCCGGACGCGTGTTCGAAGAGATATTCAACCAGGGAAAATTTCGGGTTGCAGACGAAATCTACGCCAGCGACTTCGTGAACCACGGGCTCCACAGGAATTTTGATCTGCAAGAGGATCAGGCGGCAGTGCATGCCGAGAAAAAGGCGTTTCCCGATCTCAAGATCACCGTGGACCTGACGGTGGCTGAGGGGGACCTGGTCACGGTGGTATGGACCTTCCGGGGAACCAATACCGCTGCCGGATATAGACTACCCCCGACGGGAGCCAGGATTGAACTGCGTGGCATCACAGTCTGGCGTATCGTCGACGGAAAAATTCGCGAGGAGTGGACCTCCTTCGACGAACTGCAAGCCGCCCGCCAGTTCACGACCCAGTTGAAGTGGCCGCTCCTCGGCCTCCTTGCCGCAGCAGTAATTCTCGTATGGATACTTTGCCGAGTCGTCCTAAAACTGAGGCGAACTAGGCTTCCGAAGGCGACTTCACAAGCTACCTAGGCACACGCCGAGGAACACTAACGATCGCCACCAGCGCCACCTGCCGCCGAAAACCGCGACGGACGGGGCAGCCTCAAGTTAAGATGGTGCCGACGATAGAGTCGGGGAAGGCTAGGCCAGTCCTTCGCTTGTTCATACCCAGCCCCGGCTGTGGTGGCAAAAAAGTGGGCCCGGCCAAACATCACGCCGAGTGGCGCTCTTTGAACTCCTCAATCTTGACCTTGGCCTTGGTTTTCGTGTCATCCACAGACTGGCTGACGTTCTCCCGCCTCTCGGTGGCCTTCTCGGAAGCCGCCTGTTTGTGCGATTCGTGGATCTGCTTCGCGGCGTTCTTGGCATCGCCCCAGGTTTCCTGCACCGCCCCTTTGGCTTGCTTGACCACCCCTTTGTTGGCTAGCTTTTTGCTGCCAACGGTTTCTCCGACGCTCTGCTCCGCTTTGCCCACTGCCTGATCGATCTTGCCGGCCACTTGATCCTTATTCATGAGTTCTCCTCTATTATTTTGTATGGTTGCGGTATTTTCTGAATGCGGTTAAGGCCAGTCATGCCCTCTTGCGGGTTTTCGCTGCCATCTTTCCCGTGGCGCGTGGTTTCTTGCGAGTTATGGCAGTAGCCTTTTTCTTTTTCTTCTTTTTGGTTACGGCTTTGACTGGAGGCAGCAACTCCATCTTGGGCTGTTTTGCCGTGCGATGGTGGCCATGCTGCAGCGGCTGAATGCGCGCCGCTTCTTCTTCCGTACGTAGCTGAGTATCTGCAAATTTTTGGCGCTCTTCTTGAAGGTATTCTGCAATCGTTTGAGTTGACATGGCTGCAAGTGTGGCAGAACGGCTTGGTCCAAATCTGTGCTGTTTTGGCCACTCGGTGACAATTCATGGGCACCACCCGCCAGCCGAAAACCGCGACGGACGGGGCAGCCTCAAGTTAAGGTAGTGCCGAGAACTGGAGCGGGGAACGGTGAGAGATCTCGCTGTCGGTAGCATCAGGCCCACCCTCGCAAAGAACGCGAGGATGGGGCACCCTCAGCAGCAGTGGCACAAAAGGTGGGCCACCCGCCCGTAACGCTGCTGCGGCGCCATTGCCGGCCGCTGCAAAGGACAGCAGGTTCCTCGCGCGCTTTACGCGCGCGTCGGAATGACAAAGGTTCGGGGATTGGCTTGGGATGAAGGTGTTCCAAGGGATGTCGTTTGCAACCGAGCCAAAGCAAAAGGGTGTCATTCCGAATCGGGCTGAAAGCCCGGTGAGGAACCTGCTGTTCTCTGCGGATGAACCCGAATGCCCGAGCCCAGCGCCACCCGCCGCTGAAAACCGCGACGGGCGGGGCAGCTTCAAGTTAAGATGGTGCCCGGCAAGAAAGCCAGGGGACGATTGGCCGCTCTTCGACCCTCTTATCCTCGGCCCATTGCGGAGGTGAATCCAAATGCACGGTCCCCCGCCTAAGAATGAAACGCAGACAGCGGCGATAATGGGCCTAGGAATAATGTTTCTTGCTATACCGCTGATCCTTATAATCAGCAGGCACCCTGACGCGAATTCCACAGAATTCTGGATGTATCGCATCATTGCTTCGCTCGGCGCTGCGGCAATAGGTGGCTCGCTGCCTGGCCTGGTGGCTATCGACCGCGCCGGCATAAAGGCTACCGGAGCAGTGGCCCTATTCGTGATTGTATTCTTCACAACGCCCAAAGGCGCCACGCCCACCCCCACACCACAACCCGTGATTTCACAGAATCCAGCTGTTGACCCGTCGGTTGGTCGGACCAAACCGGGGACGAGCGAAGGTGCCACCCCAGCCCATGCCGCCCGCCCCACCGAGCCTCCACGCCGGTCCGAATTCCGTCGACTGGGCGACGACGCCCTGGACGAACACAACACAGACGATGCCCGCGCCCGGTACGAGGCAGCATTGTGCCTAAATGACCACGAGGTTGGAACGAGGGACAGATTAGAAGCCCTCCCGCCTCCGACGGGCGGGTACGTGTTTTCTCTGCGGACGGTAAGCAGAAAGCTTATGGACCTCCGCAAGCTACAGTGCGCGGAGAGACTCCTCAGGGAAGGCTTGAACTACGCCTCCGCAGATCCCGCGCAGACGCATTATCTCCTCGGTCTAACTCTTAAGGGCGAATCCCGAATAGATGAGGCCATCAGCGAATTAGGGCAGTCCGAACAACTATTGGGAACTCCCGAGCCCTCCTGTGCATCCACGGGTACATACACTTGGCTCGGCTACTTGCACAAAGAGCTGGGATGGGCGCTGCAGAGCAAGGGACAGTACGACGACGCTCTTGCGGAATTCAACAAGGCTCGTGCTTGCCTGGCACCTAGCGATTGGGTACCCATGAATCTGGACGAGGTGAGGAGCGGACAACCAGGTAAATGATCTTCTGCGAGCCCCAGCGCTGCCCGCCCGTCGAAGACTGCGACGGACGGGGCGGCCTCAAGTTAAGATAGTGCCGACCATAAGGCCGGGGATGGGCGGGCTAGGCCGTCGCTTCCCCTGCACAAGGGCGGACCTAAGGAGGCTATTGCGCTGAGCGGACCGAGCCCCACCTCGCAAGCGGTTGATTTCGTGAGAACCAACTGGGGAAACCTCGCTAGCGCGGCAGGTTTGCTGGTTTCGATGGTTGCGGCGTGGTTCGCCAAGCGAGCGTCGACCGCCGCTACAGAAGCCCGCGAGGCGGTTCTGTCAAATTCGCTAGCCGAGGAGATTAGTCTAGCCCTAAAGCTCGCCGCTGAGGTGACCAACCTAGTCGATCTTGGAAAGCACGATTTGGCACGGCTCCGCAGTAACGACCTCCACGAACGGACGCTGACGATAATTGTTCGTTGGGGAAGAACTCTCCCCGCCGCCTCGAAGGAAAACTTCGAGAAAGCCAGATTGCAACTGGAGACGTTGCGCGCAGTAGTTTCACGACTGGGCGCTAACGCTGCCGTACCTACGCAGCGACAGCTCTCGCACATGCAGGCCAGTTGCGAGAAAATTAGAGACATCTTCGTCGAGGAGCACGCTTCTGCGATGAGGAGAAATGACGAGGCGAAAAATGGATGATCCGAAGGCTCTAGCCCTGTTCAATGAAATACTCAGGAACACCCTAGCGCGCAAAATCGCGTGGCAACCAACAGCTGATGAGGACATATTTCTTGCCTCTATGCTGGGAAAATTCACGCTGAAGCTTGTCGGCTACACTTCGTTGAGTAACTGGGGCGAACACGAGGGTCCTCCCGTACTTACGCTCGAGGACGATAGGAACAACACTCTTGTCGAGATCAATAGGGACATAGCCGGAGTCAGCGTGGAGGATCTACAGACCCTGCTGGTGTTTGCAAGACGCACTGCCTTTAACGCGGACGAGAAGATTGACGAACTTTTGGGCGAGCTGAAGAAAGTCGATGAAGGACTGCGTTGAGCACCCCTCACCCCTAAGGGGAGAACCCACAGCATTTCACTTTGGTGAGCGCCCCGGATCCGCCAGAGACTGGCGGACCGCAGCAACCGGTCCCCTCCGCCTTTACACCCCCACCCCCCGCCTGTTATCCTCACTACTGTCACAACGATAAATCGAAACTAGAACAGGAGTGCACCAGGTAAGTGTTAGCCAGAGAGCAAAAGAAATCCGTCATCGACCAGTATCAGACGCACGCGACTGACACGGGAAGTCCCGAGGTTCAGATCGCCATCATTAGTGAACGCATTGGCCAACTGACGGACCACTTCAAAACGCACCAGAAGGACCACGGCTCGCGCCGCGGCCTGCTCATGCTGGTCAGCAAGCGGCGTCGCCTGCTCGACTACCTCAAGAGATACGATTCCGAGCGCTATAAGACGGTCATTGGGAAGCTCGGCATCCGCAAGTAAGCTTGCGAAAATTACCCAGGGAAACTGTTTCCTAAAACGTATCTGAGAGAACGCCGCCTTCCTCTCGAAGCCGGTACAGCATTGAGCCAATTCACACCGTGCGTATTATCGAAGACGTATTCCGAGCCTGCCTCGGAATCCATCTCTCATGGCGGATGCCTTTCCTATTCACCAACCATGGCTGAACGCGCTTTTCCATCCCAGACTACAGAACACCGACGCCGAAAGCGGAAATGCGCGCCTGCCCTCCTGACTACTATAAGAAGGATGAAACATGAAACCAGAAGTTAGCAGCGTTACAGTCGACCTCGCCGGCGGCAAACAAATCTCATTCGAAACCGGAAAATTAGCCAAGCAGGCCCATGGCGCGGCCGTGGTTCGCCAGGGCGATAACGTCGTCCTCGCCACCGCAACCGCCAATGCCGATCCCCGCGAGGGCATCGATTTCTTTCCCCTCACCGTTGATTACCGCGAATACACCTACGCCGGCGGACGCTTTCCCGGCGGCTTCATCAAGCGCGAAGGCCGTATGAGCGAGCGCGAAGTGCTCACCAGCCGCCAGATCGATCGCCCCGTCCGTCCCATGTTTGCCGAAGGCTTCAAGTGCGAGACCCAGGTCATCGCCTTCGTGCTTTCCGCCGATAGCAGCAACGATCCCGATGTGCTCGGCATCAACGGCGCATCCGCCGCACTCACGCTTTCCGATATTCCGTTCCTCGGCCCCATCGGCGCAGTCCGCGTCGGCCAGATCGGCGGAAACTTCGTCATCAATCCTACATATGATGAGATGCGCGAAAGCCTGCTGAACATCATGGTCGTCGGCACGTCCGATGGCATCGTGATGATTGAATCCGGCGCGAAAGAAGTAAGCGAAGAAGTAGTTGTCGACGCCATCGAATTCGGCCACACCGAAGTCAAGAAGATCTGCGCCGCCCTCAACGACCTGCGCAACAGGGCCGGCAAGAAAAAGCGCGAAGTCACGCCGCCGGAATTCGATCAGAAGTACTACGACCAGTTGAAGAAAAAAGTCGGCGCGGAATTGTCCGATGCGCTCGATACCAAAAAGCATCCCAAGGCCGAGAGCTACACGCTGGTCAAAGACATCAAGAAGAAGTTGCAAGCGGAAATTCCGGAGGACGACGAAAAGGCCCTCGCGAAGTTGAAACAATATTACGAAACTCTCCGCGAGCGTATCTTCCGCGAAGAAGTTTTGGAAAAGAAACGTCGCCCCGATGCCCGCGCCTTCGACGAAGTCCGCGACATTTGGATCGAAGCCGGCGTCCTGCCCCGCACCCACGGCAGCGCCATCTTCACCCGCGGCGAAACCCAGGCGCTGGTCACCACCACGCTCGGCACCAGCGACGACATGCAGCGCCTCGAAGGCTTCGAAGGCGAAGCCAAAAAACGCTTCATGCTTCACTATAACTTCCCGCCGTTTTCAGTGGGGGAAGTGGCGTTTATGCGTGGCGCGGGACGTCGGGAAATTGGACACGGAGCGCTGGCGGAGCGTGCGATTTCGGGCGTGCTCCCGTCGCAGGAGTCGTGGCCTTACGCGATGCGCGTCGTGTCGGACATTCTGGAATCGAATGGATCATCGTCGATGGCTACGGTTTGCGGCGCTTCGCTTTCGCTGATGGATGCGGGCGTTCCGCTCAAGGCTCCGGTGGCTGGAGTCGCGATGGGCTTGGTGAAGGAAGGCGAACAGTACGCCATTCTCACCGACATTGCAGGCGCGGAAGATCACTACGGCGATATGGACTTCAAAGTTGCCGGCACAAAAGATGGCATCACTGCCCTGCAAATGGATATTAAAGTTGCCGGCATCACTTCGCAGATCATGCGCGAAGCTCTGGCGCAGGCCAAGCGCGGACGCTTGCACATTCTCGGCAAGATGGAAGAGGTCATCACGGCGGGACGCGAAAAGATTTCCGACTTCGCTCCGCGCTTCTACACCGTGCAGATTCCGGTCGATAAGATTCGCGACCTGATCGGGCCGGGCGGCAAGATGATTCGCTCGATCGTCGAGCAGACCGGAGTCAAGATCGACGTGGAAGATTCCGGGTTGGTCAAAGTTGCGTCGAGCAATCAGGAGTCGGCGGCGAAGGCGTTGCAGATCATCGGCGATCTCACGGCCACTGCGGAAGTAGGAAAGACTTATCTCGGCAAAGTCACGCGCCTCGCCGATTTCGGCGCCTTCGTCGAAATCATTCCCGGCACCGACGGCTTGCTGCACATCAGCGAAGTGGCGGAGCATCGCATTGCCGATGTGCGCGATGAGTTGAAAGAAGGCGATCAGGTGCTGGTGAAGGTGCTCGCGGTTGAGGGCAATCGCATTCGACTCTCGCGCAAAGCGATTCTGAAAGAGCAGCGCGCAAAAATGGGCGGAGGCGATGGCGCGGCGCCGGCTGAGCCGAGTGGTGAGGGCGAAGCGGCTCCCGCTCCGGTGTTGACCGGATCAATGGTGATCGAAGGCGGCGGCGATTTTCCCGACGATGAGCCCAACTTCAATCGTGAGGGAGGCCCCGCACCAGTTAGCAGCGGCGATCGTCCTCATGGCGATCGTCCGCACGGCGGAGACCGTGGCGGACGCGGTGGACGTCCCGGCGGCGGTGGTCGTGATCGTGGACGCGGCGGTCGTGGTGGACGTCCCGGTGGCGGCGGTCGTGATCGTGGCGGACGCGGCGGTCCTGGCGGCGGAAGGCACTAAACCTTTTGCCACGGATCTGCGCGGATCGATCCTAGAAACGAAAAAGGCTACGACGAGAGTCGTGGCCTTTTTTCGTGGATGTCCCGAATCGAGCTGAAAGCCTGGTGAGAGCCTCCTGTCGTCCTCAACCTTAACCTTCACCACACCACCTGCGCACGTTGTCTCCATCGGCAGATGCCGTTCGTGCCGATTTCCTGGTTGCTCTTCCCGGTGACCGCGCACCATCCCAGTCTCCATTGCCGACTCTTGGAATCGAAGTATGCCCAACGTTCAATATTCCGCTGACTCTGCGCACCGGGTGCGAAGTCACCGGACTGAAGCTGGTACTCGCGGTAGCCGGTCACGCATTCCTGCTTAAACTCGTCGATCTGCTGCTGATACTCTTTCACCTCTTTCATTACCCATCCATGCAACTGTTTCTCACGCGCGGCGCACGCGTCCGACTTGTACACCCAGTCGCCAGAATATAGAAAGCCATGCCGCCGGCCGTGTTCGGGCACGTGGCCAGTGAAGCCCGCCGTGGTCAACTGATCCAAAGTCACGGGGTAAAGACCGTTCGCGGCGTGGTATCTCTCCAGCGCCTCCAGCAAGGGCTGCGCCGCTTCCTTCGCCTCGGCGAGATCAGGAGCCGATGTGGGGTCTTCATTTACTCTGGCGTTGTTGAAGTGATAGCTCCCCCACAAGCCAAATATCAAAATGACCCCGATAAGCGCAGTCTTGTGCAGACGCTGCATGATTGCTTTCTAGCACAGGCGGGCAGCGGGATTGGTGTAACGGACGTAACCGGGACATTTCTACGAATTAGCAAATAGGTGGACTGCTCATCCTCTGTCTCGTTTGCAGAGGATCAGTCCCATGAAGGCGGTTCGAGCGGCTCGCGATGGCTCTCGATCGCTGCCTCCACATCTTTCGCAAAGTCAGCATCCATGACCGCCGTCGAGTCCTCGGGTAAGAGGGCGATGCACTCGGAAATAGTGCGACGGGGCGGAAGCGGCGCATGAATGACCGCAACAGGCAGCTTGCCACTTTCGATCACGACTTCTGCACCAGCACGCACCCGCGCCAACAGCCCCGCAAAGTCGCTAGCGGCTTCCGCTTCTGAGATGCGGATCACATGGTCAGCCATGGCGCGATTATACCGCGTCCTCCACATCGCTCCGTCGAACCTCTAACGGATGTCATCCGAACCGGGCTGAAAGCGCGGTGAGGAACCTGCTTTGTCCTACGGTGCCTCGAATCTACCCTCCGGATCGTCGAAGGCAGCATACTCCCGCGAGATTAACGACAGCAGACGGCTCGTTGTGCCTCGTTCGTGGCACCCATCTTTCGAAAAACTGCGAAATGAGCGGCAGGCCCATTCTTGTTTTGATCACGGCTCTATATGCTTTTCCTGCATTAGCTGACGGTAGCGTTCGTTGTACAGCTCCTTCACTTCGAAGACCGGCCTCAGGGCCTCCCACATTTTGTGGATGCGTTCGTTAATGCGGGCGCCATCGTCGTCAAAATGGAAATATGCCTGCAGCTCCGTAATGATGCACAGTAGCATAAGAGCGGCGCGGGCGATGTTTGAGGAGAAGACTCTGAGGTGCACTGCTTCTATCTTGGGCCGCTCTTCGTGAGGCATTGAATCGGTGATGTAGAACATTCCAGCCCTGATCAAGCCTTCGAACCCTCCGTGAGCCATTGCCGAGTACTCGCGCCATCGACCTAGACGAACGTCTTCAGGAAGTCCTGATGATGTGTTATTGTCCCGCCTGGGCCTTTGTCACTGACGTACCTTCCCAGTGTGGGCCACGCAGGCGTGCTCAAAACGTCGGACATCCTGAGATTAAGTTCGCGGATTTGAAAATCCAGTCCTTCACGGCCTTTCTTAATCCATTCGTCCCATTCTGGATGGCCGCCATACCTTGCTTCTTCCTCGTCAAAAGACGCGAGGGCCTTCCTGTACCCGCTCTTGCGAAACCAGGGACCGTTAACCAGGGGGTCTTGCAGGATGGTCGTGATGTTGTAAAAACAGTCGATCATATTCCGGATCAGTGGCAGGCTGACGATGCTGTAGGCGATTTTCCAGTCGGGGTCCGTCTCTCGCCGTACGTCCGCGTTTAGGTAGAAAAGCATGTTATACGTGTACATCGCTTGCCTGATTAGCACGTGGATGTCTACCGATACAAAACTGGGGGCAGTAAGGAGCTTAGGAGCTTCGCGCTTTACCTTTTGGGCCAATACTTCCGCGAGCCTTACGAGCGGCTCCTGAAAGGTCGACGCGTCGAGGTTGTAGAGGTCTTGCTCGGGCTCCGTCATCGCCATCCTGATCTTGGGCGGCCCCTCCCGTCCGTCGTTCGATTTATTGCGGAATACTCACTCTCGCCTTGAGATCCCCCACGAGCCTGTCCGCCGAATTGATGATTTCCTTCTCTCGGTTCTTCTCTCTGCGCGCCAGCCTTCGGTGATCCACCTCTGACCAGAGCGAATTCTTCGTCTTGGCGTCGAAGATGGTAAGCGTGAGCTGTGGGTCCACGATTTGAGCGCTATGCACTTGAGTCGTGCCGTCATACGTGTTTGTTGAGCTCCAGACGCGCGTTCCGCCGCGCTCCACTCGGTAGGCAAGTTCAACGATCAGGTCAGCTTCCTCGGGCGAGCCAACAATTTCATATTTGCCCCACTGTTTCATCTCCGAGTAGAAGCTGTCATACGCTAGATTGCTGCCCCCACCATTCGAGAGGAATATCTTCTTGGCATTTGTCACAACCGCTGGCAGCGGCGCTGCTGGGATTTCCTTCCGATTCTTTGCGGCGAATGCGTTCAGCGAAACGAGCACGCACAGAGACACTGCGAGTTTGCGCATGGCTGCTCCTTGAATTGTCCGGGGGGAGAGTTACGTGGAGGATTCTACAGTGGAATGGTCAATTCTGCACTATGGGTTCGAGCTGCAGCACAAGCAGGTTCCTCACCGGGCTTGGCGCCCGGTGAGGAATGACATCCATTAGCAGAGGGCGACGTCCCTCAGCGTCTGAAGCCGGGTGCGTTTAGTGGGCGCTTTGCGGCACGACTGAAGTCGTGCCCTTCCCAGTCAAAGTCGAAATCAAAATCAAAGGCGAGGGGCAGGAGTTGTCCTGCCCACGCGGACCGGATCTATGCTTCTGCTTTGACGCTAACAAGATATTTTTCTGCAATTTGTAGGCATCTTCTTGCGCATTGGATGAGGGGATAATCCGATGCTACGCAGAGAAAACACTGAAAAACGCGGGCAATCCGGGCAGAATTCCCGGAGTTGGAAGGCTGGCACGCGACCTGCTTCCATGGCTCTGGATAGGTTTCCCGGAGGTGGGTATGCGTGGATTTGTGGTGGGTTTGGCGGTAGTGGTTTTCTCGGCGCTGGCATTTGGGCAGGATGGCGGGCGAGGCGTGGCAGGGTATTGTCCGTATGGGTGCGGGCCTTATGTTCCGCTGTTGACCACGCCTAGCGTGGCGTTCGAGACGGTTACGTCTTCGCCGGTGGGGGCGAGCAACGCCACGGCCGGATTGCAGGCGGGCGCGCGGAATTCGACGATGTCGATGATTCCGGCGAACACGGACACGGTGCACACCGAAGTGGTCTGGTATTCGGGCGGAGGCAGTCCGGCGGTTGGACGCGCGGTGTGGTTGCCGCGTGCCGAGCCCATGCATTCGGAGGAGATGCGTCCGGAAGCTGGGATGCGCGACGGACGTGGCGAGCGCGGTCCTGAAAGAGGTGAGCGCGCCACCTGGACTTATTACGTCGGCGAGGAGCAAAGCTCGAGCGCGGTGGATGCGTCCGCGGCGGCGAAGAGCGGCAAGCACGCAGCGCGGACCTATACGAACGAAGATATCGATCGTGTGGCCGCGAAGAGCGAACCGTTTACGAAAAAGTAGATTGGCGGGTGTGGCTGAAGTTTTAAAAGCCCGGCAGGGATGCCGGGTTTTTGTTTTGTAGGGTGCAGCGTTGTGCGTAGGCCTAAGCGAGAAGTTTTGCCATCGGCTCCCAGTAGTGGGCTTTCCATCCGGAAGCTAAGGATTCGGCCTCGCCTTTAGGAAAGCCGGTGTGGTCGAATACGATCCTGGTGCCCGAACCTTGCTCGACGAGCTCGAACCTCGCAATCGAATAGGCGCCCGCGGGCCAACTGCCGGCGCGCCAAGCTTGCACGATCCGCTGGTTCGAAATGAGCTCGACTTGTCGTCCGGTGATGTAGCCGCCGAAGAGTGCGAACGCGCCTCCGGGTTCGCGATTGATCTCAGCAGGCTTGTTGCCCAGATGCATGGCTTGCATGACTCCGCTGAGTTCGATGACCTTATCGAATTGTTTCGCGTCCAGGAGCGCTTCGTAGACGCGGCTGCGGCTGGCTTTGAACACCGGCACCTGATGGATCGAATCGGCGTCGTGAGAAATTCCGTCGTCGGCAGCGGCTCGAGCTTTGGTTGAGCCGAGAGCTAAGCCACCCAAGGTGATGGCGGCTCCAACTATTAATTGTCGCCGCGTCGCTACCGCCGCCAGATCTCCATCGCTCATCGTGTCACCCAAGTTTATTATCAACTGTCACCGCATGAGACCACCGCGGGAAAATATGTTCAAGATAATAATTTTTAGTCGTCGCTTACTCGATATGAGCTCAGCGTGGGTGGAAGCAACTTCGAAGACGACCACGGGGGCTGAAGCCCGGCCTTCTATAGGTACTGACGCGGCGCTGAAGCGCCGCTCTTCCACGGTGGTACACGCATTCGTGGTTTTTAATTGTGCGCTCTAGGCTTTAGCTGGCGCGGCTTTTTTTGGGAAACATTTCGCCGATGCGCTTGATTTGTGCGCCCACCGCGCGGAGTTTTTCTTCGATGTTTTCGTAGCCGCGGTCGATGTGGTAGACGCGGTCGATGATGGTTTCGCCGTCGGCGACCAACGCGGCGAGGACCAGAGATGCGCTGGCGCGAAGATCGCTGGCGAGGACGGCGGCGGCGCTGAGTGGAGTTTTACCGCGGACTACGGCGCGGCGGCCTTCGATCTTAATGTTCGCGCCCATGCGAATGAGTTCCTGTGCGTGCATGAAGCGGTTCTCGAAAATATTTTCGGTGATGACGGAAGCGCCTTCAGCTTGCGTGGCCAGCGCCATGAATTGGGCCTGACAGTCGGTGGGGAAGCCGGGATATTCTTCGGTGCTCATGTCGGCGGCGGTGAAGGGATGGTCGCCCATGACGCGGACGGAATCGGCGGTGGATTTGGTTTTGACGCCGACTTCTTTGAGCTTGCCGAGAATCGCGTCGAGGTGAGAGGGATCGCATCCGGCGATGTTGAGATCGCCGCCGGTCATAGCTCCGGCGATAAGAAATGTACCAGCTTCGATGCGGTCGGGAATGATGCGGTGCTTCGCTCCTTTCAGTTTGCTCACGCCTTTCACACGGATGGTGGGGGTGCCGGCACCTTCGATTTTTGCTCCCATTTTATTGAGCAGATCGGCGAGGTCGGCGACTTCGGGTTCGCGGGCGCAGTTCTGCAGAATGGTTTCGCCCTCGGCGAGAGTGGCGGCCATGAGCAGATCTTCGGTGCCGGTGACGGTGATTTTGTCGAAAACAATTTCCGTGCCTTTCAGGCGATCGGCGGTGGCTTCGACGTAGCCGTGATCTTGCGTGATCTTTGCGCCGAGCTGTTCGAGTCCTTTGATGTGGAGGTCGATGGGACGGCTGCCGATGGCGCAGCCGCCGGGCAGCGAAACCCGGGCACGGCCGCAGCGGGCGACCAGCGGTCCAAGGACAAGCGTGGAGGCGCGCATGGTCTTTACCAGTTCGTAGGAAGCTTCCGGGCTGACGAGATTTTTGCAGTGCAGCGTGGTGCGGTGCTGGGCGCGTCCGTAGCCGAGTTCGACCTCGGCGCCCATGGCGGCGAGCAGGTTGCGCGTGGTTTGAATGTCGCGCACCTGCGGAATGTTTTCGAGGATGACCGGTTCGTCGGTGAGCAGAGCAGCGGCCATGCAGGGGAGTGCGGCGTTTTTTGCGCCGCTGACGCGGACGGTGCCGAGCAGCGGCTCACCGCCGCGGATTACGAGTTTATCCATGGGTTCGGAGTCCTAGTGAAAAGGCTATTTTAGCGGGGAAGTGGCTTGAGCGAGGGTAATCGGGAGGGCACGGCCTTGTGGGGATGGCGGCACAAAAGCAGGTTCCTCACCGGGCCTTGGCGCCCGGTTCGGAATGACATGATTAGTTAGGGTTGCGTCCAATTTTCAATGGACAAGCCGCGGACGCGTTTAAACTCGCGGGTATTGTTGGTGACGAGCGCCAGGCCCAGGCTGCGGGCGTGGGCGGCTATGAATAGATCGTTGGCCCCGATCATCGAGCCACGGGCTTTCAGATCAGCGCGGATTTTCGCGTAGTGCGAAGATGCTTCGTCGGGAAAATCCAGAACCTCGACGTAGCGCAGAAAAGCGGCGAGCGCTGCTTCATCCTGCTTGCGTTTTGGAGACACTTCGACACCGAACAAGAGTTCCGACTTGGTGATTACAGAGATGCACACGTCACTGACGGGAACCTTCGCGAGCCGTTTTAGAAGTGCATCATGCGAACGACGCATGATGTAGGAGCAGGTGTCCGTGTCCAGCATGTAGCGGGGCATTAGGGTTCGCGCTCCTGTACGGGAAGACCCTCGATACCCTCCATGAAAGAGGCGGAAGCGACTGGGGCGTCGGCCAAGTAGGAGGACCAATCGGAGGGACGGGGCGAAAGGACTAAGTCTTCGCCTTCTTTGCGGATGAATACTTCGTCAGTTTTGAATTGAAAGTCCTTAGGCAGACGGACGGCTTGGCTGCGATTGTTCATGAAGAGTTTGGCTTTACGTTGCTGGGTTGGCATATACACAAGTATATGCCAAGATAAGGAGATTTTCCAGCAGTAGTTTTCCAGCAAAGAATGAAGCAGGTTCTTCACCGGGCTTTCAGCCCGGTTCGAATGACAATTCTGGTGGGGTGGCGCAGCGGAAGGACCTGAAAAGTTGTGCTTTTCTGGAGGATCGAATCAGAAATAGGGATCCTTCGACTGCGTTGCCCTCCGCTTCGCGGAAGGCAACTGCGCTCAGGATGACAAAGCTAGATCGTGCGGAGCCTGACCGCTCGGCGTTACTTCTTTAGAACGTCTTTCTGAACAGCCAGAACAAAGATCCTGACAACAACATGGCCACGGGCAGCGTCAGAACCCAGGCCAGAGCCAGGTTGCGCACGGTGGACCACTGGATGCCGGAGTGGTTGGCGGCCATCGTTCCGGCGATGCCGGAGGAGAGTACGTGGGTGGTGCTAACCGGTAAGCCAAAGCCATCTGCCGCGCCGATGGTGGCCATGGCGGTGATTTCGGCGACTGCGCCCTGGGCGTAGGTGAGGTGGCTCTTGCCGATTTTCTCTCCCACGGTTACGACGATGCGCTTCCAGCCAACCATCGTGCCCAGGCCGAGAGCCATGGCCACGGCGACCTTCACCCAGAGAGGAATGAAGCGGGTGGAGTGGTCGATGTGTTTCTTGTAGTTGGCAAGGATGGCGGTTTCGGAAGCGGTGAAGGTCGGATTGTGATTCTTCTGCATCAGGCGGATGGCTTCGCTAACGAGATACATGTCATTGCGGAAGTTGCGGATCTGGTCGTTGGGGATGTTCTTCATCTCTTTGTAGAGGGCGGTTTCGTTGCCGATGTCGCTGACCAGGGTGCGCAGGGCGAGCATGGTGTTGGGAGTGAAATTCTTGTCGCGGATGTATTGAGTGACGTCGTCGTGGGCGTCGCCGACGACGGCGTTGGGGCTCACGTAGTTGTTGAGCACGGTCGCAGCTTGCTGAGAGACGGCGATGAAATCCTGAGAATCCTGATAGGTGATGGCATGGTTCAGAGCGTACGCGGTGGGGACGGTGCCGATGAGGATGAGCATAATGAGGCCCATGCCTTTTTGTCCGTCGTTAGAGCCGTGGAAGAAGCTGACGCCGGTGCAGGTGAGGATGAGCAGGCAGCGGATGTAGAACGGCGGCGGGGCGGTGCCTTCGGGAGCAGTGTAAAGCTTTGGATCTTTGATAAGCGCTTTGGCGAGGAGAAGCAGTAGACCGGCGCAGCCGAACCCGACGATGGGTGAAAGTATCAGCGCCTTGCCAATGTTGGCGGCCTGGCCCCAGTCGACGCCGCTGGTCCCGCTTCTGCCGTTCATGAGCTGGTTGGCGATGCCGACGCCGATTACAGAGCCGATGAGCGTATGTGAACTGGAGGCGGGCAGTCCGAACCACCATGTGCCGAGGTTCCAAATGATGGCAGCGACGAGCAGGGCGAAGACCATGGCGAATCCGGCTTTGCTGCCGACCTGCAGGATCAGTTCGACGGGCAGTAGCGAGACGATGGCGAAGGCGACCAGGCCGCTGGAAGCCAGAACGCCGAGGAAATTCCAAAAGCCGGACCACACCACCGCGATATGAGGCTCCAGCGAGTGGGTGTAGATGACGGTGGCCACGGCATTGGCGGTGTCGTGAAATCCGTTGACGAACTCGAAGCCGAGAGCGACCAGTAGCGCGATGCCAAGCAGCACAAACGGCAGAACGGATTCATTGTGGACGAAGGAAAGATCGTGCAGCAGACTGTGGCCCGCGTAACCAACGCCGATGACGAGCACGACGCCGAAAACCAGCATGCCGATCTTGCCGGGAGAACGGGAGAGTTTCTGGTCCAGTACGCTGCCTGTCGCCGTAGCCATAATGATTCCTCGGGGTCTGGAAGGGATTAAGAGTTCTGTAGTCCTAAAGGTGGACACTATACGGAAAGATTGTTACGAGAGTATGAATAATGAAGATAGGGCGGTGCTTGAATTCTGCAGATTTCAGACACTCCCCGAAGACAGTTCCAGTTCTTAGTTTTCAGCTAAGTTGGGGTAGAGCACACGATGATTTGCATAGTCCTGGGTGGGGATATGAGAAAATTGCTGGAAATCGTATTCGCATGCGTTGCATTCTTGCCCTTTTATGCGGGCGCGCAGCAAGCAGCAGTAACGGCAGCGCCGTTTCAGGCTGTTACCGAACTGCCCTATCGCGTTGCGCCGAACTTCTTCAAGTTTCCAAAAGGGATGATCGCCGGTGAAGCGTCCGCGGTCGCAGTAAATTCGAAGGGGCACATATTTCTGTTTCAACGAACTAAGCCCATGCTCGCCGAATACGATGCTCAGGGTAACTTTGTGCGAAGCATTGGCGACGGACTCTTCACGCATCCACATGGTTTGCGGATTGACTCGGAGGACAATCTTTGGACGACCGACGATGGAAGCCATTTGGTGCTCAAACTGAACCCGTCGGGGAACGTGCTGTTGGTGCTGGGAAGGATCAATACAGGAGCGGAAGCAAATTGGCTATTTAACAAGCCAGCGGATGTAGCCTTCGCAAAGAATGGCGATATCTACGTGGCGGATGGCTATGGCAATTCCCGCATAGTGAAGTTTGATCGTGAGGGAAATTACATTAAGGCATGGGGAAAATACGGAGCCGGTATTGGTGAATTCAACTTGCCTCATAGCGTTGCCGTAGACAACGAAGGCCGCGTGTATGTTGGGGATCGCGAAAATCAGCGGATCCAAATCTTTGATTCAGAGGGCAGATTTATCCGGCAATGGACTGGTATCGGTTACCCATATGGTCTGCTGATTACACCGGATCAACACCTCTGGATGACGGACGGAGGATACGACCGGATCGTCGAGCTGGACCAGAACGGCAAGATTTTGGGCGCTTTTGGCGAGCCGGGGCATAAGCCCGGCCAAATGGCATGGGCACACTTTATGGCGATGGGACCGGATCAAACCATCTATGTCGCGGACGTGCTGAATTGGCGATTCCAGGCGTTTGTTCGGACGGCGGCGACAGGGAACATGACCAAATACGTCCCATCGGTGAGGATGTTTTGGGGCTCGGTACCGAGCGTGGGATGGACCTCACAGCAGACGGCGATTCCCTTCAAATAGGTCCTTAGCGGCGCGGTGGCTGGGCATTGTTTACAATAGAAGATTCGTCCGCCTTTCTACGAAGAACCTGCTGCGGGGGACGAGAATATTTTGGAACCGATAAACCACCAATCCAGCGCATCCCCTAGCGTGACGGCGGCAGTGTCTGCGGTTGCATCCCCTACCGTGTACTGGCGCGTGGAAGGAAGCCTGCTTGACCTTACTGTGGTGCAGCCGGTGGCGTTCTTTACCTGGAACGCGCAGACCTTCACGGAACGGTTTCAGCGGCGTGGGCTGATCCTGTTGATGGCGTTCCTACGCCCGTTTCTTTATTCCACGAACCGGAAGTTTGCCACGCGCGTAGTGCATACGACATTGCGTGGCGTAACGCGGGACCGGCTGGATCTGCTGGGTGAAGAATACTTCCAATACAAATTGAAGCCGCGGTTGAAGGCGCATGGAGTAGAGCGCGTGCAGGAGTTGGTGCGCGCGGGAGCGGACGTGGTGCTGGTGAGCCAGGGGCTGGATCATGTGATGAAGCCGCTGGCGCAGCACCTGGGAGTGAAGCGGCTGGTGGCGAACCGGCTGGAATTCCGCGACGGCGTAGCGACGGGAAGATTGCTGGAGCCGGTGATCCGGCCGCGGGGTGGGTTTGCGCTGATTCGAGAGCAGAGCCCCGATGGGCGGCGAGCTCCGAAGACGCTGGCGCGGCAGTTGGATGTTACGCTCGAGGAGTTGCGCGCCGGTACGATTGGGGCGGGGCGGGAATCGATCGCGCAGGATCGTCCGATTGTGCACTTTGAGGGGCGGCGGCAGGAGGCGGGATTTTCGGTGCGGCGGGCGCTGGCCGGCCGGCATGTGATGCTGATTGGAGTGACCGGATTTATTGGCAAGGTGTGGCTGGCGAACCTGCTGATGGACGTGCCGGAGATCGGGCGGATTTATCTGCTGATCCGGCGGCAGAAATCGAATCCGGCCGAGCGGCGCTTCGAGAAGATGGTGGAGGAGTCGCCGGTATTCGATCCGCTGTTTGAAAAATATGGGTCGGGGTTTGCGGACTATCTGCGGGAAAAAGTTGAAGTGATGGAGGGCGACGTAGCGCAGGAGGGGCTGGGGCTGAATGTGGAAGTGGCGCGGCGGCTGCAAAAAAATCTTGATCTGATCGTAAACAGTTCGGGATTAACGGACTTCAATCCGGATTTGCGGGATGCGCTCGCGACCAATACCGATGCGGCGATGAACATCCTGGAATTTGTGCGGGGCACGGAGCACGGAGGGTTGTTGCATTTATCCACGTGCTACGTGGCGGGTGAGCGCGATGGGCGAGTACCGGAAAGGATAATTCCGAACTACACGCCACACCGCATTGCAAACTTTGACGCCGAGAAAGAGTGGCGTGAGTTGCACGAGGTGATTGCGAAGGCGGAAACGCAAGCCGAAAGCGAGGAAGTGACGGCCGGATTGAAGATGCAAGCGCTGGCCAATGAACATGCTGCGAAAGGCTTGCAGGGCGCGGCTTTGGAGAACCAGGTCCGAAAAAATCGGATCCGGTGGTTGAAGACTTATTTGACGGAAGCGGGGACGCGCCGCGCGAAGGAACTGGGCTGGCCGAATACTTACACGCTGACCAAGAGCCTGGCGGAGTCGCTGATGGTTAAGTATGGCGCGGGTCTGCCAATTGCGGTGGTGCGTCCGGCGATTGTAGAAACTTCGGTGGCGAAGCCCTTTTTGGGGTGGAATGAAGGGATCAATACTTCGGCGTCGCTATCTTATTTACTGGGGACATATTTCCGGCAACTGCCGACGAACGAGAGCAAGCGTCTGGATATTATTCCGGTAGATGCGGTGTGCGCGGGAATGACGCTGATTGCCGCGGCGATTGTGGAGCGGCGGCATGACGCGCTCTATCAGTTGGCGACGTCGGTGGCGAATCCCTGCGATATGGGGAGATCGATTGAGTTGACGTCGCTGGCGCACCGCAAACATTACCGGGCGCAGGAGGGGTTGGAGTCGTGGTTGCGGCTGCGCTTCGACGCGATTCCGGTCTCGAAGACGCGGTATCAAAGAATGTCGGCGCCGGCGCAGAAGGCGATCGTGAAATCGATTCAGCGAATCATGTCTCCGCTGCCGCTGAAGAAAACTCCGCTAGTGAAGGCGGAAAGAAATCTGGAGCGGCTGGAGAAGTTGATTGAGTTGTTCGAACCGTTCATCCTGTTTAATGAGCATGATTTTACGGCGGACAATGTGGAGAAGCTCTCGCACGCGCTGGTGAAGGATGAGCAGGAAGAATTTGGCTACAAGGCGCCGCTGCTCGACTGGTGGGATTACTGGATTAACGTACATATCCCGGCGCTGCGGCGGTGGACTTATCCATTGATAGAAGGCAGACCGCTGGAGGTGCGCCCGGCGCGGAGTTTGCAGAATGGTGAAACGGTGAAGACGGGAACGCATTGATCATAAGCTCAGGAAACGGATTCGGTGAATGGCAATATTTTTAACGGGATCGACGGGATACATTGGGGCGCATGTGGCGGCGAATCTGCTGCGGGATCATGGCGCGGCGCTGAACGTGCTGGTACGGGCGCGGGATGTGAGCGAGGCCGAAGGTCGGTTGTGGCAGGCGCTGCAATTGCATCTGGAGTTCCCGCAGTTTTATGAATTTCTCCAGACGCGGGTGCGCATCTTCCGCGGAGATCTGACCGAGCCCGGCTTCGGATTGGGGCGCGACGAATATGACCGTCTGGTACACACGACGGATTCGTTGATTCACTGCGCGGCGTCACTGAACCGGAAATCAGAGAAAAGCTGTTTGAATGTGAATTTGCGAGGAACACTGGCGGTGCTGACGCTGGCGCGGCAGGCCGAGCACTATCACGGGCTGAGGCGGTTCAGCCAGGTGAGCACGGTCGCGGTGGCGGGCAAGCGACAGAATGAAGTGGTTACTGAGGATAAATCGATTGACTGGGAGCGATCGGATTACGATCCGTATGCGCGAACAAAGAAATTCTGCGAGCACATGATGCGGGTGCTGCTCCCCGAGACTCCTACAACAATTTTTCGGCCGAGCATTGTGCTGGGCGACAGCCGGTATGCGGAGACGACGCAATTCGATATGGTGAAGGCGTTTGTGTTTCTGGCCGGACTGCCGGCACTGCCGTTTCGTCCGACGGACAAGATCGATATTGTGAACGTGGATTTTGTCGCGGAGGCAATTGCAACTCTGCATCAGAAAGAGCGCCCGGAGCACGATACGTATCATCTTTCATCGGGCGTGGGGTCGCAGACTTTTCGCGAGATTACGAAGGCGCTGGCGGGAGCGCAGGCCAAACGCGCGCCGGTGTTTGTGCCGGCTGCGGAGCGTCCATTTGCGGGGTCGGTTAATTTTCTGGCGAACCGCAAGGGAGCGATTGCGAAAGGCGCATCGCTGATGAAAGTGTTTATGCCATATCTAACCTGGAATACGGTATTCGACAACACGCGCGTGACGCGGGAGCTGGGAAAAAAGCCGGCACCGTTTTCGCAGTATTGCTATCCGCTGTTGAAGTTCAGCCGCGAGAATAATTTTGCCTACAGCTACCGGCCGTGGCCGGTAAAGGCCGGAGGAAATGCGGCATGATGGATTTTATTCTGGAAGCCTGGGTGAGCACTTCGATTGAGCGCACCAAGACCGGGTGGATGCTCGGCGAGGGCAAGCGCTGGCAGCCGGGCGATAAGCTGAAGCTATTGTTTGCGGGGTACAACGGCACGCGGAATATGGGTTCGGATGTGCGCGTCGAAGAGATGCTGCGGCAGATCCGGCACATACTGGGCGCAGAGCGGGTGGAGTTCAGCGTGATGAGCCAGAACTTCGATTTCTCGCGAGGATATTTCGAGGGAACGAAGCAGGTGCATCTGCCGGATATTTTTCCGCCGTTTCTGGCCAATGAAGTTCCGCAGCATGATGGAGTGGTGGCGTGCGAAGGGTCGATGTTCAAGAGCAAGTTCGCGAACGCGCTGACTACGATGATGATTGGTTCGCTGGGAATTGCGGCGGCGCAGAACAAGCTTTCTGTGGGATATGGCGCAGAGGCCGGCCACATGGATCCGCTGGTGGCGAAGATGTGCGGGCGGTATTGCCGGAACTCTTTTGTAATTACTCGAAATGAAGAGTCGCGGACGGTGCTGCGCGAGTTGGGTGTGCCGACCGAGTTGGGAACCGATACGGCATGGACATTTGAACCGCGCCCACCTGAATACGGGCAAAGCGTGCTGAGAAAAATTGGATGGGATGGTCGGACGCCGGTGCTTGTGGTGTGTCCGATCAATCCGTTTGAGTGGCCGGTGAAGGCGTCTGTGGCAAAGTATGCGGTGCGTAGTTTGACGGGTGCTTATAAAGACAGCCACTACCGCACGGTGTATTTTCACAATTCGGGACCGGCGGCGGAGCAGGCATATCACAAATATTGGAATGCGATTGCGAACGCCGTAGATGCATTCCGCAAGAAGAAAAATGTTTTCGTGATATTGGCGGCGACGGAGCGACTGGATGCGCGGCCAGCTCATCGCATCTCGGAGAAACTGGGCGGCGTGCCGGTTCTCACCTCGGACGATTACAACATGTACGAACTGGTGAGCATTCTGCGGGCGTGCCACATGATGGCATCGTCGCGCTATCACGGGATCGTGACGTCGATGCCGGGGCTGGTGCCGTCGGCGGGAATCACGATGGATGAACGTATCCGGAATTTGATGCGGGAGCGAGGACATCAGGATTTGCTGATGACGGTCGATGATCCGGAGCTCGAGGGAAAGCTGTTGGCGGCGCTGGAGAAGTTGAGCTGTCAGGGCGAAGCGATCGCGAGTGGGATCGCGCAGACCGTAGTGCGAAATTTGAAGGTGATGGCGCACATGGGCGTTTATTTTGAAGAGGAAGTACGGAGAAGGTATCCGGAGTTTGAGACGCGGCGCGGCGAGTGGAGTTGGGAGGATTATTTGCCGCCGATGGGACAGGGCCTGCGGGAGTTGGTGGCGGCTTATAGCTAGGTTTGGGAGAAAAATGATTTGCCGGATGTGGCACGGATGGACCGCGGCATCGCAGGCTGACGCCTACGATAATTATTTGCGAAATGATCTGTTCCCACGCCTGGAGCGGGAATTGGGCGATGCAGGGTATCGTGGATTTCACGTACTCCGTTTGGATCGGGAGTCGGAAGTGGAGTTCGTCACGTTGGTCTGGTTCGATTCGCTGGATGCTGTGCGCTCCTTTGCGGGAGAAAGCTACGCGGTTCCGGTGATTTCGACCAAGGCACGCGCGCTACTGGCTCACTACGATGAGCGAGTCGAGCATTTCGAGCTCAGCGCATCGAGCGGAGCGAGTTTCGGTTGAGATAGAGGGCAAATTCCTCACAGAATGACTATTCCATTCATCGAAGAAATATTCTCGCAACTGCAGGCGGCTGCGGATACGCGCATTCTTGCGGAGATTCGCGACGGTGAAGTCACAGGCGTGACCGGCGACGAGTTGCTGGAGTTAGTGCGCAAGGCGAGAACATTTATTGCTTCGAAAAAATTGAATAAAGGCGACCGGTGCGGCTTGCTCGCGCCCAACAGCATTCGTTGGGTCGCGATGGATCTCGCGCTCATGGCCGAGGGCTTGATCGTGGTGCCGCTGTATTCGCGGCAAGCGCCGTCGGAACTGGTGGCGATGATGAAAGACTCGACGCCGTCGCTGGTGTGCTGTGGGGATGCGATGTTGCGGGATGGAATTGCGGGGAGTGGGGCGGAAGCGCCGCCACAATTTTTGTTCGATGAGATTTTCGCGGGCGTTGACAGAGTGCCGTTGGAGCGGCTGCAGGTGGGAAACGATAGTCCGGTGACGATTATCTATACGTCGGGGACTTCGGGTGAGGCTAAGGGCGTTGTGCTGACGGCGGCGAATGTGGGCTTCATGCTGGAGTGGACGGCGGAGCGGTTGGGCGAGCTGATGTCTGGTGCGACGTCCGGTACAGCGTCAGCTCCGGCGAAGCAAGACCGCGTCTTTCATTATTTGCCGTTCACGTTTGCGGCGTCTTGGATTGCCTTGCTGACGTTTCTGAAGCGGCGGAGCCTGGTTACGATCAACACGGACCTGTCGAAGATCGCGAACGACATGCGAGTGGTCGCTCCGGATTATTTTCTGAATGTGCCGCAATTGCTGGAGCGAATGCGGCGCGCAGTGGATGAACAACTCTGGCAAACCGGCGGAGTGGCGCAGGCGATTTACGAGCGGGCGAAAGCGGCATGGGTGCGGCAGCAAGAGAAGCAGCCGAAATCCGGTGATGCGTTGTGGCTCGGTTTGGCGAACCGGCTGGTATTTCCGGCGATCCGAAAGAAGATGATCGGGAGAAATTTGAAGGCGCTGATTTGCGGATCGGCGCCGCTGAGCGCGGAAACGCAGCTCTATTTCATGATGCTGGGAATTCGCGTTCTCCAGGTTTACGGCCTCACGGAGACAACGGCTATTTGCACCATGGACGATCCGAATCGTGTAGAGGTCGGGCGCGTAGGTCCGGCGATTCCGGGCATGGAGATGAGGCTGGGGGAGAATGACGAGATTGTAGTGCGCGGACCAAATGTTTTTTCCGGCTACTGGAACCGGCCGGAGCAAACGGCTGAGGTTTTACGCGACGGGTGGTTTCATACCGGCGATCAGGGTGAAATGAATGCGGCAGGGAATTGGCGGATTGCGGGACGTCTCAAAAACCTGATCGTGTTGGGCTCGGGGCACAAAATTTCTCCGGAGCCGATCGAGAGTGCGATTGCGAAGAATTTGACGGGAGTGCAGCAGGTTGTTGTTGTAGGGAACGGGCGTGGATATTTGTCGGCAATCGTGACCGGGAACGTTACAGCGGAGCAGGTGCAATCCGCGCTGGATGCGGTGAATCCGGAATTGCCGCACTACAAGCAGGTGCGCGCGTTTGTGGTGCAAGCGGAAGCGTTTTCGATTGAGAACGGATTGCTCACGGTCAATGGAAAGCTGAAGCGAGACGCGATTGCGGCACGAATGAAGCATGAGGTTGAAGAAATGTATCGGGTGAAGCAGGCTGTGTAGTGTGAGCCAGAAATGCTGGTAACGAAGGAAAATAAGGTGCCCGACGCGAAGGCCGACGCGAAGGTTGTGAGCCGGGGCGACGGGAGCACTTTGTCCTGGTCGGTTAACGATGGCGTGTTCGAACTGGCGCTGCATCGGGAGCCTTGCAACGAGTTGGGATTGGCGTCGCTTGTGGAGTTGGAGAAGTTCGCAGAGGCTTTGTATGGCATGCAAGCCGAGGCTCATGCGCTCATTATTTATAGCCAGATGAAGCCGGGGTTTTGTGCGGGTGCTGATCTGCGGGAGCTTTATCAGCGCTCGCAGGCCATGGAAAAAACTGAAGCAGCGGCGGGCGTGCGGGATTTCCTGGAACGCATTCACCGCGTGCTGAACATGATTGATGCATCGCCTCTGACTACGATTGCGGCGTTGCATGGAGTGACGTTTGGCGGAGGATTTGAGTTGGCGCTCGCCTGTGATTTGATGATCGCCGACAAGATGGCACGGTTTTGTTTTCCGGAGCTGAGGTTGGGATTGATTCCGGGCTTCGGCGGGATACCGCGGCTGAAGCGGGATTTGGGTAATGCGGTTGTGAGGGATTTATTGCTAACCGGGCGCAGCTTCAATGCGACCAAAGCCCAACAGATCGGACTGGTGAGCCAGGTGGTGGGTGAAGGTGAGGCGTTGCGGGCGGCACGGGCCACGGCGATGCAGTTGGGGAAGTTCGATCGCGCGACGGCAGCGGCCGCGAAGAAGTTTATCAAGCCGATACCGGAGGAGGAGTTGCGGCGGGAGATCGATCTTTTTTGCGAGTTGTTTGAGCGTCCGGCGGTGCAGGCAGGGTTGCGGAAATTTGTGGAAAGCACGGATGCGCTGCCGTACTTGCCGTAGAGTTCCTGATCACAGAATGGTAAGTACCGATTAGATTGAGATCCTTCGCTTCGCTCAGGATGACAAAGCATTTATGACTACAGCAGAGCAGACACTGGACGAGATATTGACTCTTGCGGCAGCTCACTTCAAGATGCCGCGGGAGAAATTGCATCCGGACGATGATTTTTTTAAGACGCTGGGAATTAACAGCTTGCAGACTCTCGATTTGTTGACCAAGCTGGAAAATCACTTTCGCGTGGAGCTTCCGGATTATGAGCTGCAAGGAATTTCCGACTTTCGCACGCTGGCGGGAAAGATTCAGGCGAGGCTTTAACCACGGTCTCCAATGTTGATTGCTGATTTCTGATTGATGATTAAGGTCTGAGTTGTTAATCGACAATCACCAATCTACAATCAGCAATTCTCTTATGCTCGATCTCCAAAAATATAGCTGCCTGGGCGCGGCATTGCGCGATGCTTTGGACCGCTATGCCGCGGAGACGTGCTTGATCGAAGCGGATCGCGAGCGGGAGAAAGCGAAGCTTACCTACTCAGATTTCAAAGAGCTCAGCTTGCCTTTGGCGCGCGCTTTGGAAGATGCGGACTTCGACGCCGGGGATCGCGCGGCCATCCTGATGACGAACCAGTCGAAGTGGCTGATTTCGGCGTATGCGATTTTTTATAGTGGCGGCGTACTGGTGCCGCTGGATTACAAACTGACCGCCGCGGAGCAGTTGCAGTTGCTGGCGCACTCCAAGGCAAAAGTATTGGTGGTGGAATACTTTATTTGGCGGGCGATTACGCAGGCGCCCGAGTTCAACGACATCAAGACGAAGATGGTGCTAGTGACGGAAGCGCCGCTGGGCGTGGAGTTGGCCGGCGCGTTCCGCTGGGAAGACTTCAAACGCAAGGGCGCGCCGGATTTTGTGATGCGCCAGCGGCAGGATGTGGCGTGCATTGTGTATTCGTCAGGTACGGGCGGGCGGCCGAAGGGATGCGTGCTCACGCATGAAAATTATCTGGAGCAGTGCCAGGCACTCACGGCGTGGTATCCATTTTGGCCGGGGGTGCGGTACTTGAGCATTCTGCCGACGAATCATGCGATCGATTTCATGGTGGGATTCATTGGGCCGTTTGTGTGCGGAGCTTGCGTGGTGCATTTGCGGACGCTGCGCCCGGAATTTGTGCGGGACGCGTTTGTACGCTACCGGATTACTTATGTGGCACTGGTGCCGATGATCGTAAAGAATTTGGAGCGCGGACTGCGGGCGAAGTTTGACGAATTGCCGGGGTGGAAGCGCGCGATTCTGAATCGAATGATTGGGCTCAACCGGATGCTGACGCGAAGCAAACCGCGGGTAAAGGTGAGCCGGATGTTGCTAGGGCAAGTGCATCGGGCGTTCGGGAGCGAGCTTCTGGCGCTGATTACCGGAGGAGCATTTATGGAGCCCTCGACGATGCAATTTTTTTACGATCTCGGAATTCCAGTGGTGAACGGATATGGACTGACGGAAGCGGGAACGGCTCTCACCTTGAACGACTTGAAACCATTTCGCGCGGACACAGTCGGCAAGCCACTGCCGGGTGTGGAATTGCGGGTGCTGAATCCGAACGAGGAAGGGATTGGAGAAATTGCGGCGCGAAGCAAGACGATCATGTCGCAGTATCTGGATGATCCGGAGTTGACGCTGGAGACGATCGTCGATGGATGGCTGCTGACGGGCGATCTGGGGCGCTTCGACAAGAGCGGGCACTTGCAGCTTTTCGGACGGAAGAAAAACATGATCGTCACCGAAGGCGGGAAGAATATTTATCCCGAGGATATTGAGACGGTCTTCGATGGACTGCCGGTGAAAGAGTACTGCGTGTTCGCGGCGAACTATGTGTGGCCGCAGAAGAAATTGGGACAAGAGATGCTGGTGATGGCGTTGCGGCTGGAACAGAATCAGCGCTTCGACAGTGCGCTGCTGGGAGAGATCGTGACGCGGAACCGAGGGTTGCCGGATTTCAAACGAGTAGGCGGCTACATCATCTGGGAGAAAGATTTTCCGCGAACGGCGTCAATGAAGGTCAAGCGGCAAGCTCTGGCGGAGGAAATTGGTAAGACGACGGAGCGGGGAGCGGTGGTGGGGTTGTGAGTGTGGGGCAATCGTATCTGGCCATTGCGAATCCTGCGGCAGGAGGCGGTAAGAGCCGCAAGATGCTGGGTTCGGCGTTGGAGCGGCTGCGAAGTGGCGGGATTACCGTCGAAGTGGTGGAAACGCGCTGCGCCGGGGATGCTACGCGAATTGCGCGGGAAGCTTACGGTCGCGGGCAGCGAAAGTTTATTGCGGTGGGCGGGGATGGGACTTCGTATGAAGTGGTGAACGGGCTTTTCCCGGAGGCGAATGCGGGCAGTGGTTCCGACGCTGGCGAGGCGGGCGGGGGCGCACGCCCCACACTTGGTTTTTTGCCGCTGGGAACGGGGAATTCTTTTCTGCGAGATTTCAGCGACCGTGGAGTTGAGCACGCGATCGAATCGCTGATTGCGGGACGGAGCCGGAGTTCCGACGTGCTGCGTTTGCGGCACGGCGGCGGAGTGATTCACTACATCAATTTGCTCAGCGTTGGGTTTCCGGCTGATGTGGCGACGTTGCGGGCGCGACGCTTTAGCCGCCAGGGAGAACTGGGATATTTCATTTCGATTTTTCTGGGGCTGGCGCGGTTGCAGAGAAGGCCGTTTCCGGTGCGGGTGGAGGGCGAAACGGACTTTGACCGGCGGCGCTGTTTGTTTCTTACCTTTAACAACAGCAAGTTTACCGGCGGCACCATGATGATTGCACCGAAGGCTGAGGTGAGTAGTGGGTTAATCGAATACGTTCGCTGGGGTGCAATTGGACGGCTAGGGCTGATACGGAACTTGCCGGGACTTTATGACGGCACGCATATTGAACATCCGCTGGCCGAGCGAAAAGCGGTGCGGCGCGTGGAATTTGATTTGAATGCGCCAGTGGATGTGATGGTGGATGGAGAAGTGCTGACGCTCGATTGCAAGGAGTTGGATGTGCTGCCTGCGGCGTTGGAAGTGGTGACTTGAGACCGTGATATAAGAGGGAATCATGTCGGAAGAGCGGCGAAAGCGGCACGAGGAGCGAGTCGGCGAGACAGAGGCGGACCCGCAGGCGCGCAAGAAGATGCTGGTGTGGGGCGGAATTGTGATGTTGTTTGTTCTCGCCTGGATCGCGGGCTGGGAATATAGAAATCATCGCTACGATGGTTTCGCGAAGTGTTTGGCTTCTAAACAGGCGAAGATGTATGGGCTCTACTGGTGTCCGCACTGCGCTGAGCAGAAAGCTATGTTTGGGAAGGCGTTCCGATACGTGCCGTATCAAGAGTGCGCGATCAAGGGAACCAATGGGCTTGCACCGGCGTGTGTGGCGGCTGGCGTGAAGTTATTTCCAAGCTGGCAGTTTGGGGCGAACAAGCCGATCGAGGGAGTCTTTCCGATGGAAGAATTGAGCGATAAGACTGGGTGCAGCTTGCCGTGAGTGCTACTGACGATCGACCGGCTGAGGCCAGCGTAATTTCCACGAAGAACAATCGGTTGTTTCTGGCGATTGCGATATTGGCAATCGTTGGCGTGGCGGTGTCGGCAGTGTCTTTGCAGCGGCACTACGCGAAGTCCGCGACGGCATTTTGTGAATTGGGAGAAAAATTCAATTGCGATATCGTGAACCGGAGTGAGTATTCCAGCGTGATGGGAATTCCGGTGGCGGGGATTGGCGTTGTGGGGTATGGAGTGCTGCTGGCACTGGCAACCGTTTATCGATCGCGGTCGGAAACGCCGATACGCCTGCTGGTGGCGGCTTTGGCCGGATTAGCGTTTGCGCTGTATCTCACATATGTCGAAGGCTATGTGCTGGGGACGTGGTGCATTTTGTGTTTGAGTTCGCTGGGGCTGATTGCCGTGATCACGATTTTGGCGGGTATGGTCAAGGTGCGTTTGGGACTCCTCGGCTGAAGTTCTTCGGATGGCAAGAATCCAGAAAATAAAAAAAGTTGCAGGTGCGATTTCTGAGGTGATTCACGCCACGGGAGCGACTGGCGATCTGCGCCTGCACGAATTTCGCAGCCGCGTCTTTCGTAATACTCGATTCCTGCGGGTATGGCTGCCGCCGGGATATGACGAAACGCAAAATGCCGGCCTGCACTATCCAGTTTTCTATCTCAATGATGGGCAGAATTTGTTCGAAACCTCGACTGCCTTTGGCGGAGTCGAGTGGCAGGTGGATGAGACTGCGGATCGGCTGATCCGCGAAGGCGCCGTGCCCCCGATGATTATTGTGGGCATGGATAATACCGGCAAAGATCGAATTCGAGAATACATGCCCCACCGATCAATGACTCCAGTGATGCTGCGGGTACAGGGGCGACATTATCCGGATTTTTTGATGAAGGAAGTGATGCCGTTTGTCGAACAGACTTATCGCGTTGCAACCGGGCCGGAGAATACGGGGCTGGGCGGATCTTCCTTGGGCGCGCTGATCGCGCTATATACGGCGATGGCGCAGCCTGGAGTAATTGGGTACTTGCTGTTGGAGAGTCCGTCGCTATGGGCTTCCGGACGGCAGGCGATTAAAGAGAGCCGGTCGGTAAGAATTTGGCCGGAACGAATATTCCTAGCCGTGGGAACAGCTGAGGCAGGGAACGCGGAGCGCAGCCGTTCTGTGGTGGACGATGTGCGAGAGTTGGCGGCTGTGATACGGCGAGCGGTGCTGAGTGAGAGTCGTTTGCGGCTGCTGATCAAGGATGGAGCCGGCCACAACGAAGCCGCGTGGGCAGAGCGATTTCCTGAGACGCTGAGATTTTTGTTCGGAGAGTAATTTCCAAGCCGGCCAAGTTTCAAGTCCGAGTTTTCATAATCAGGTTTCGAAATCCGGATTTCAAAATCAAAGAGAGTTCGGAACTGGCAATTTCCTGCCGAGCTTCCATATCACAAACAAAAGAGCGGCCATTACGGGGACGGAAAGCTGGAGGTGCGTCCACCGCGCGAGCGGGCCGAGCAGTGGCAGTATGAAGCCTAGATAAAGAAGGATCTTGAACTCGGGCGTGGCAGTGTGGTTGATGTGATCGACGATCCAATCGGAGAGCAGCAGAAAGGCAGGCGCGAGGATGATGAGGTCATAGACCGTGAGATGGGGAGCGACCAGGACCGTAGCGAGCAGTAGCGCCGAATAGCGCAAGGACAGAGGGTTTCGGCTTCGCCAGCAAGCGACAGTAACAAGTAATACTAATATCGCGCTGATGACATAGAGCGTGAGCGATGCTGGTGGCCAGGGAATGAGCATTGTCCAGAAAGTGCGGAAGGAATGTGTTTGATAGATTCGGGACTCAAGCAAGGGAAGCAAGCGTGGTGCGTCGAGCAGCATGCGAATCCATTGGCGAAGCGGGTCAGGGCCGTAATAGAGCCAGGCTGCAGTTAACTGCGCGGCGGCCGAGAGAAGCGCGCCAGAGATAACTCTCCAGCGAAGTGTTACCAGAAAAACGATGGCAGCCGCGAAAGCGAGTTGAGGTTTGAAGATCAGGCAGCCGAGAGCCAGGCCAGCCAGGAATTCTCGCTGGGCGCGCAGGGCAAAAAAAGCTAGCACAAAGCAGGCGAGAGCGAGCGCGGAAGTTTGTCCCCAGGCGATCAGGTGCCAGAAGGCAGGGAATGCGAGGGCGAGAATCAGAACGGTAAGTTTGTGGTTGCGTAAGTTTGGACATGCGCGCCATATCGCATAGCAGCACACGCAATAAATGAGCGTGCTTATTAAGAGCCACAGAACTAGCGCACAAGGATAAGACACGCGTGCAAAGGGTGCGAAGAAGATTGAGACTTGTGGCGGATAGAGCGGCAGATAGCGGATACCCGCGGCGGGTGGCACGCGTTGGGCCGCTAGTTCGGATTGCGCCTGCATGTTGTACAGATCGGTGCCACGATGAGCGAGAGCGAGCGAGCCGAGAGCGTAGAAGTGCAGAAAGTCCGTGCCTTTGAAATTGCCGGCGCGATCGAAGAGGCCGGGTGTAGCCATGTTCCACGTATAGACAGACCAAAGGCAGAGCGCGAGGATTAGGCCGTGTGCGCGCAGGCGGCGGGGAGTAATCCAGGAGGTGATCGCTGGTGCGGGCTTGGTCGTGATAAGTGATGAGGTCATGAAGAGCGTAAATCCGCGGCCCCTGGTTGCGCGGCTAGATTGGGGCGCCTAGTGATGAGCATGACAGGTAGAAGGAGCGGAAAAAAGGAAACTGGAAGCAAAGGCAGCAAGGGCCACTCACCGGGCGAATCCAATCGGGGAGGAAAGAGGAGCAGCACCGTAGAAACAATCCAGAGCCAGCTCATGCAAACCGTGAAAATAATGCGGGAGAGTTTCGGGAGCGTCTTCCAGTCTCGCAGGACGAGCATCGTCGGCAGAATCAGTAGTACTTGATTAAACGATGTAAGTAAGGGGAACGCGAGTAGTGTGCCAATGAGGAATGCTGAGTAGACCGTGGCAAACCGGGGCGAGTCTGCCGCTTCTTTTCGACTCTGCCACGCGAAACCCAACAGCCCAAGCACGATGATACTCCCCAGGGTTTCTCCAAGTGCATCCCCAAGAGCCATGCGGAGCAGCGATGTGGTTGGAAAATATTTCCGATAAGCTGTGGCGCCCTCAATGAAATAGCCGATCCATCCTGGAAGAATCAGTTCGCCAGCTCCAAACAGGATTGCAAGTGCCACCAGGAAACCGGCCAACAGTCTCCATCTTTTGGACCAGTCGCCGATGACCCATATCAGAAAAAAGCATAGAGGAAAAAGAGCCAACTGGGGCTTGATGGTCGACCATGCAAGGAGCGCTCCCGCAGAAGCCAGATTACCCCTACTGGCACACCACGCTCCCGCAACTAGCGAGAGCGCAACGAAGACGGCCAGTTGCTGGTGGTGCATTCCCTCGATAATCTGCGGGCTGCTAATGGTAAACAGAGTTATGGCAGCGACGGCAGTCCAAGGCAATCGCCAGCGCAAAATGTCGAGACAGAGAGGCACACAAAGGGCGGCCAGCAAGCCCAGAACGATCGGAGCCCAGCGCAGCACTTCGTTAAAGTCTACGTAGATGAATGGGGCCATCAAAAAAACGACATAGACGGGATAAGCGAAGCGCTGCTCATCGATAATCTTGCGGCTCTTGTCGCCATAGTCCTGCGTAATGATGTGCCCATAGAAGGCCATTTGAATTTCATGACTCACTTCGGGACCATAGGGATTTTGCCCGTGGAGCAGAAGTTCACGGGTACCCAACCAACGCGGATAGAGGTCCCACATTTGAGCTTTGAGCTCGCCACGCCGCGCGCTGATGTAATCGTTCCACGGTTCCAGAACCCTGAACATATAGAGGCCTGAAATTCCGCTTGCCAGCAAGCTCAGCAGCAGCCAGATTCGGATTCTCATTTACTGCGAGGCCTCATACGATTCCAGAGTGGACGAGGAAGAGTCGCCATCGATCCGCCAGAAGTGGCGATCTTTAAAATAACGCAGCAACTCACGGTTCCCAGCGTCTCCCATGTCGCGCGCCCAGATAACCTTGGAGCGATCGATATCTGCGTCGTTATAGACCCACTCATGGTCAACGTTGTGCTGCGGTCCGTAGCTTACGATGACAAGTTGCCGGCCGGGAAGTTGCTGGAGCTGGTGCAACAGTGCCGCTCGCTCCAGGTTGCCGCGCGGCCATGCCGGTTCAATGCGAGTATGCGTGAGCACGGCCCCCACGCGCAGCAGAATCATAGCGCACGCCAGCGCAGGGATCGCGCGAACCAACGCTTGTCCTATGGGGCGTCGCCTGGGGTGCCGTCTCAAAGGCCAATGCCAAAGGTGGCGCATGCCTTGCATCAGAAGAATGTACAGGGCTCCGGTGGCGGGCGCGAAATAGTGGGGAAGCGTCCAGGTTTGCACGGCAAATCCAGCGAGCATGGCAGCGCACACGAGAAGTGGTAGGCGCATCTTAGACTGGCGCACCACGCGGGGGAATGCCAGCAGAGGTAGCATCAGCAACGGGCCCAGATAAAACTGCCACCAGGAAATAACCTTCTCCGCCGCGCGGCTTGAATATCCGGCGAAGGTACGGTTTCTCTCGAACTCGGCCAGTTCCCAACGATAGAAATCGCGCATCACCACGTGATGGTAAGCAGGCTCTGGGCGAGGCGTTTGCCAGATGAAGTAGGGCGCGGTGGCGTAGGCTTCGCGATTGACTTCATAGGTCATGCGTAGAGGGTCATCCGTGACTTGGTAGTAGTAATAGCCGGTGGCCAGCGCGCCGAGTGTGAGAACCATGAACAGCGGCAAAACGACACAAGAGAGCGAGAAACGCAACGCGGGCCCGCGTTTGCCGAGAAGCCACCAGAGTATGGCCGCGGCCACGGGCAGGCTGAAGACCAAGCCTTCGTAAGGACGGCTATTGGCGAGGATTACAAGGCCCAGACCCATTAGCAGAGCGTGGCTGATGTGAGGACGCTTACGAAGACGCGGCCACGCTCCGAGAACCAGCGCTCCACCGAGAGCGGCCACGGAAGCGCACCAATAAGTATTCATCCAATAGCTGAGGAGGCCGAGACGCAGCACGGCCAACGCAGCTCCCAGCAGAGCCCAGGGCGGAGGCAGCCAGGCTTGCAGCATCCAGCACAGGGCTGAGCACATCAGCGCCGTCACCAGCAATTGGCCTATCCAATCTTGTTCGCTCCAGTCTTGTTTGCCCCAGGGGCTGCCAAGGAGTTGGCCGGCAGCGAGGACCAGGCCTTGCGCCGGCGGATACATCGACATGTAAGTGGGATGTTCGATGATGTGGAAACTTTCGAAGTGGATCCACATAGGGTGAGTAGGATTGGTAAGTTTGCCGTGTGCAAAAGTGTCGGCGGCGAGCAGATAGCTGAACTCATCGTTGAAGTGAGGCTGAGGAATGCCGAGGATTGGAATGAGCGCGACGCGAATCGCGATCACGCTAAGACCTATCAACAGAGCTGAGAGGCGTTTGCGCCGAGCCAGGCGTGCGAGCTTGCGCTCGATCGAATGGAAAGCAGGTGGCTGATTGCGTCCGGTTGCGTTTCGAGAAGAGAAAAGAAACAACGCCGCAGCGGCAGCCAAGAATAGAAGTTCGATCAGCGCCAAAAGAAAAGGAGCAAGCCGCAGATATAGATTTTGCATAGTGACCGGCCGGGCAAAGCTCGACCGAGCACTACTTTACTTGAGTCACCGCACGCAAGGAAGCGCACGGCGAAAGAGATTGTCGGAAGCTGAATACTTCTCAGGCCGGCTGCTTTTCCTTTTCCACGGATTTCTCGAACAATCCATCGACGATCTGGATCATTTCATTATCGACGGTACGGTTGCGGGAGATGGCTTCCAGCAAGGGAATCGAAACGATCTTGTTGGAGCGCAGCGCGGCCATGCACCCGAATTCGCCGCGATGCACCATGTCGATGGCGCCCAGGCCGTAGCGCGTGGCTAGCACGCGATCGAAGGCGCTGGGCGAGCCGCCGCGCTGAATGTGTCCGAGGACGACGGCGCGGGTTTCGAAGCCAGTGCGTTTCTCGATTTCGCGGGCAAGGATGTTGGCGATGCCGCCGAGTTTCACGTGACCAAATTCGTCCTTGCCCATGTCCTGCAGAACGGGAGCTCCATGGCCGGGTTCGGAGGAAAACTTCGCGCCTTCCGCTACCACAACGATAGAAAAATAGCGCCCACGCTCGTGGCGCTGCTGAATCGACTCCGCGACCTTATCGATATCGAAGGGACGCTCGGGAATCAGAATCACATCGGCGCCGCCGGCGATGCCGCTGTAAAGTGCGATCCAGCCCGCATCGCGGCCCATTACTTCCACTACCATCACGCGGTTATGAGCCTCGGCAGTAGTATGCACGCGGTCAAGAGCCTCGCAGACGATGTTGCAGGCGGTATCGAATCCGAAAGTGTAATCGGTGCCGCCAAGATCGTTGTCGATAGTCTTGGGAACGCCAACGACTTTAGCGCCGCGTTCGTGCAGCTTTTGCGCGACGGAAAGAGTGTCATCGCCGCCGATAGCGACGAGCGCCTCAATCTTGTTCTTCTCGATCGTTGCCAGGCAACGGTCAATGCCATCGGGACGTTTCGAGGGATTGGTGCGAGAGGTGCGCAGGATGGTGCCGCCGCGTGGAAGAATGCCGCCGACCGCGTCAAGATTGAGGGGCATGCTCTTGTCTTCGATGACGCCGCGCCAGCCTTCCATGAAGCCGACAAATTCGTCGTGATATGTGAAGATGCCTTTGCGAACTACGGCGCGTATCACGGCATTCAGGCCGGGACAATCCCCTCCGCCAGTCAACATGCCAATCTTCATGGTTCCGCTCCCTATTATGAGTTCCGATGAAATTCCTGGGATGCACCCCGGGCATGGACTGAATCGAACGTCAGCCCGAAGCGCGGGATCAGCAGTCGCCGGGAAGAATCAGATTACCATTAAACGCGTGCGTTGGGTCCAGGGTTTGCTTGCGTCGTAGCCCAAACTTCGGCACAATGCTCCACTGTTATGAACAAGACTTTGGGGATTCTGGGTTGGGGAGCGGTTGCACTGCTTGGCGCCGTGGCAGTGGCCGTAATTGCCGTGCGTCGCGGTGAGCCCATCAACGCGCTTTGGTTGGTGGCGGCGGCGGCTTGCTGCTATGCGCTCGGCTACCGCTTTTACAGCAAGTTCATCGCGGTGAAGATTCTCGCCTTAGATGGTTTGCGGGCGACTCCGGCGGAGCGACTGGAGAATGGCCGCGACTTTCTCGTCACCAATAAGTGGGTAGTGTTCGGCCATCACTTTGCTGCAATCGCGGGACCGGGGCCGTTGGTGGGGCCGGTGCTGGCGGCGCAGTTTGGCTATCTTCCGGGTACGATGTGGGTGCTGGCCGGGGCGGTGTTTGCGGGATGCGTGCAGGACTTCGTAATTCTTTTGTTTTCGGTGCGGCGCGACGGCAAATCGCTGACGGAGATGGCAAAGGACGAGATCGGACGCGTGGGAGGATTTGTCGCCTACGCGGCGGTGATTTCGATTTTGATAATTTTGCTGGGGGTGGTGGCGCTGATTGTGGTGAATGCGCTGAAGTCCAGTCCGTGGGCGACGTTCACGATTGCGATGACCATACCGATCGCGTTGCTGATGGGGGTTTATCTGCGGCGGATTCGTCCGGGAAAAGTGCTGGAGGTTTCAGCGCTGGGATTTGTGCTGGTGCTGGCGGCGATTTGGGGCGGGCAGTATGTATCGCAGAATGTGGAACTGGCGCGGTGGTTCACGTTCAGCGCGCCCATGCTGGCAATTCTGATCATGGTTTATGGGTTTGCTGCATCGGCAGTACCGGTGTGGCTGCTGCTGGCGCCGCGCGATTATCTCAGCACGTTTGTGAAGCTGGGAACGATTGCGCTGCTGGCGGTGGGCATCGTAGCGTTGCATCCCACGCTGCACATGCCGGCACTCACGCGATTTGTCGACGGCACCGGCCCGGTGTTTGCGGGAAAGATATTTCCGTTCGCTTTCATCACGATTGCCTGCGGAGCGATCAGCGGCTTTCACGCACTGATTTCGAGTGGAACCACTCCGAAGCTGATTGCGCGCGAGACTCAGACGCGCATGGTGGGCTATGGCGCGATGATGTGTGAGTCGGCCGTGGCTGTAATGGCAATCATCGCGGCATGCGTGATGCAGCCGGGCGTTTATTTCGCGATTAACAGCCCGGCGGGAGTGGTTGGGGAGGCGCCTGCTACGGTGGCGGCAACCATTTCGAGTTGGGGCTTTCCCGTGACCGCGGCAGACATGCAAGCGCTGGCGCACGCCGTCGGCGAGCAGACGCTTTTCAACCGTACCGGCGGAGCGCCCGCGTTTGCCGTGGGCATGGCGCATATTTTCTCGCACAGCTTGGGTGGAGAAACTTTGATGGCGTTGTGGTACCACTTCGCCATCATGTTTGAAGCGCTATTTATCCTGACGATTCTCGATGCGGGCACGCGCGTGGCGCGCTTTATGGTGCAGGATGCGCTGGGACATGTTTACAAACCGCTCGGGCGGACGAGTTGGTACCCGTCGATTCTGGCGACCAGCGCACTGATCGTTGCCTCCTGGGGATATTTCTTGTGGCAGGGAGTGAAAGATCCTCTCGGCGGAATTAACTCATTGTGGCCGCTGTTTGGGATTTCCAATCAATTGCTGGCGACGGTGGCGTTGTGCGTCGCTACGACGATCATCATCAAGATGCATCGCGCGAAATATGCGGCCGTAACGCTGGTGCCGTTGGCGTGGCTGGTGGCGGTGACGTTTACAGCGTCGTGGCACAAGATGTTCGATCCCAATCCGCGGGTGGGATTTCTCTCGCAGGCGCAGGCTCTGGCGGCGGGTCCGGCAACCAGCGCAACTGCGCGGCTGATCTTTAATAACCGGCTGGATGCGGCAGTTACGGGGATTCTGGTGGTGATGGTGACGCTGGTGCTGGTGGAATCCGGTCGGCAGTGGCTCGGGATTCTGCAGGGAACGAGAGAGGCGAGGATAAAGGAGTCGCCGTTTGTTAGAACGCAGCTGGCGGAGGAACAGGGATGAAGCGGATCATTTCCAGTGGGCGCACTTTCATGGCAATGCTACGGGAGATTTTTGATGAGGCCGCGTATGCGCGGTTTCTGGATCGTGCGGGGATGGCGTCGTCGAGCGAGGCCTATGCGGCGTTCCGGCGGGAATTTGAAGAGGCTAAGGTGCGGCGACCGAAGTGCTGTTAAGGCTGGAGGAAACGGTGAGGCGGGGAATGGGGATCGAGAACACGAAGGTAAAGGAGGGTGAGTCTGTACTGTTGCGAATTATCGGTGCCAGGCTTTCGTCTGTGCAGTTCGTCATGAATTATCTGATCTTAGGATTTGACGGCAAGGGGGCGCTCCACCACTTTGGTCTGGCCCGACATCTTCGTTGCCGGAAACATTCTTAAGTTCGGAATGCAAGGCTACAGGGATCAGCTCTGCAAATTAATCACTGAAGTGATTTCGGAGGTTCATTTTTCGGAAGACGAGACCATTACCATTTCATTTGGAGACAATCAGCTTAGAATCCCGCTGCAGGAAAGGCTAGCCCCGGGGGAGCGAGCAATTTTCACCTACGCAAAGCATGGATTGTATGTCTGGTCGAAATAGCTTTGCCAGATTCGCTCTCGCCCGTGAGAAACGCGCCTTGCTATCCAGTTATGAATGCAGCACCAGTTCTAGGATCTATCCCATTTCCGCGATAGACTGCACTCACATGCGAGTTTTGGGGATCGATTGCGGCGGGGCATACACCGGGTACGGCGTGGTGGAGATGCACTCCGGTGGGCGGCTGGTGTGCCTGACGTGCGGAGCGATCAAGCTTTCGTCGCGGGAAACGCTGGCGCGGCGGCTTTCGAGGATTTATGACGGCCTTGGAGCGCTCATTGTGGAACATTGTCCAGATGAAGTCGCGATTGAGGGAATCTTCTACGCCCTGAATGTGAAATCGGCATTGCAGCTGGGGCAGGTGCGGGGAGTGGCGATGCTCGCGGCGGCCTCGGCTGGTCTTGCGGTTGCGGAATATTCGCCGCTGACCATCAAATCCTCGGTGGTGGGATACGGTCGGGCGGAGAAGCAGCAGGTGCAGCACATGGTGACGCGCTTGCTTGGACTGACTGAGGCTCCAGAGCCGATGGACGCATCGGATGCGTTGGCCATCGCTATCTGCCACTTACATACGGCAGGAACACTGGAAAGACAGAAGGTTGCCGCGCGGTGAAGATTCGGTTTTATCTGATTTCGATAACCCAGATGCGAATTTTGCTGACACAAATCACGCAACGCTGGCAAGTGCTGGGGCTGGGTTTGCTGGTGCTAGCGGGAACGGCTGCGCAGTCGTTTTCACAACAGACCGCGAATGGCACTACTGCCGGCCCAACGGTTACCTTCACTCTGGATTTTCCTCAATCGAATCCTTCGCACTATTCCATCGCGGTCGATGCCTCCGGCCATGCCAGTTATGAGTCTATGGTGAAATTCTCTGACGATGCAGAGGAGCAAGAGTACGCGACGGAATTCGACGTGTCGGCGGGAAATCGTCAACGCATTTTCGATTGGGCGAAACAGGCGCAATATTTTGCGGGCAAGGTTGATTCGGGCAATCGTAAGCTGGCATTTACCGGGGCGAAGATCCTGAGCTATCAGGATGGGGAGCGGTCTAATACTGCGCGCTACAACTTTTCGAACCTGGAGCCGGTGCGGGAGTTGACGGTTCTGTTCCAGAACATGGAGGAGACTCTGGAGTACGGACGCCGGCTAGGTTATTACCATCGCTACCAGAAGTTGGCGCTAGACGATGAGTTAAAGCACATGGAGACGCAGGCCCGAAATAATGAACTGAGCGAGATCCAGGGCGTGAGGCAGGTATTGCAGGAGATTGCCGAAGATGCCTCGGTCATCAATGTGGTGCGGGCACGGGCCAAAGAGCTGATCCAGATGGGGAGCACTGCCGAGGCTGGGCGGTAGCGGCTGCCCAGATTTTGCCACCCCAGATTTTGTTGCCCCAGATTTAATGACACGGTCACGGCAAAGTCGTGTTCTAATAGGCCGAAAGTACGTTGGAGGCTGCTATGTACAAGCCACGACTTCACGCGATGGTAACGGTAATCACGGCCCTGTCCTGCGCGCTTTTGGCGCTGCCCGCCGCGGCTGATTCGCAGGTACGCATCGTTCGCTTGAGCGACGTTCAAGGCCGGGTACAGATCGACAAAAATTCGGGATTCGGTTTCGAGAACGCCTTTACCAATCTCCCGGTCACGCAGGGAATACAACTGCGTACGGGTGCCAATGGACGCGCTGAAGTTGAGTTTGAGGATGGAAGCACGCTGCGCGTCACTCCCAACACAACGGTCGAGTTCAGCAAGCTGGCGGTAAATGATGCGGGAAAGCATATTTCAACGGTCAACCTGGTGGATGGCCGAGTTTATGCGAACTGGTTGGGGAAAAGCGGCGACGAATTTACCTTGAATTTTTCTCGCGAGAAGGTGGAATTGAACCAGCCAGCGCATCTCCGCGTGACAAGCTCGTCAAACAGCGTGGAGGTCGCCAGTTTCAAGAACGATGTGGAAGTGACCGGTCCTTCGGGTCCGGTGAAGGTAGAAAAGAAGAAAATGGTCGACTTCGATGTGGACGAGAACGATAAGTCCTCCACGGCGAAGAATCTTCAGACCGATCCCTACGATGATTGGGACAAGCAATCGACCGAGTATCACGATCAGTTCTCGGCGAAGAATAATTCGACTCTGAACGGCTACGGTACCAGCGATCTCAACTACTACGGCACCTACAACAACGTTCCCGGCTTCGGCATGATGTGGCAGCCCTACTTCACTGGAGTGGGTTGGAATCCGTTCATGGATGGCGCGTGGTCGTGGTATCCGGGTATGGGGTACATGTGGGCGTCGGCGTATCCGTGGGGCTGGATGCCTTACTACTATGGAAATTGGGCATACGCGCCGGGGTTTGGCTGGGGCTGGCAGCCCGGCACCGGCATCGGCAATGGATGGCACGGCGGAATTCACTACGTGGGTGCAGTGGAGGGGTTCCGTCCACCAGGGGCGCCAGCAGGCACAACGAGCACAGTAGTTGTGGGTAAGGGCGGACCAGTGCTGACAAATGCTCCTGTAATGCACACGGTGGTAAGCAAAGGCTCCGCTGGATTGGGTATTCCGCGAGGATCGTACGGAAATCTGCATCAGTTGAATACGCAGGTGGCGAAGACGGGCTCAGTAGAACTGCATGCAGCACCGCAGTTCGCGGCGAGTTCTCCGCGTGCAGGATCGGGCTTCGGCGGACAGGCTGCGGCAGGCTTCGGAGAAGCAGGACACGCTAGCGGAACGTCGGCCGGACATGCCTCCAGCGTTGGTGGCGGGCATACGGGACACTAACCATCTGGTTTAGAAATTATTAAGATTGAACGGGCGGCCTTTCGGCCGCCCAATTTGTTTGTCGCCAGACTTTGCCCGGCTTGACTAAGAATGTCACGCACCGTCGGGCGCACCTTTTTAAGACGCCAGCTCCTCGCCGCGCAACAGGAATAAAATTCTCAGGTCGAGGATGGCATGCAACGCCATGGGCATCCACAGGCTTCCGGTGGAGAGAAAGATCACAGCCATTACCGCGCCAATCAGGCCTGTTCCGATGATCCCGGATATTCCCTGGTAGCCGTGCGCGAGTCCGAAAGAAATGCTCGCAATAGCCAGCGCGATCCAAAGTCCGAAGTGCCAGGGTCCGTTGGAAAGATATCGAATCAGAAATCCGCGATACAAAACTTCCTCGCAAATGCCTGCCGTGACTGAAACCAGCACGAACCAGGCGCGCTCTTCCGAAGTTACGGGAAGCATGAAAGCCAGAGACTTAAATGCCTTCTGGGTTTTATCTTGCAGCTTTGGGTTGCGGCGAGTCAGAACCACCTGCAGCGCGCCGGCAATTACAAAGGCAACAACGAAGCCCCACACGAAAGAGGTCCCGATTTTTGCCGCAGCAGTTTGATGGACGGCTGGCCATATAAAAAAGACGTTGAATCGTAATGGAATCCAGGCGACGATGGCCGCTGTCCAAAGGAAGAGCACGATCCTTTGATACGACAATATTTTTCTGCGGGGATTGATGCTCGTCTTCAGTGCTCGGGTTTCCAGCGCATCCCATATGGGAACACCTAGAAACAAGAACAGAGCTAGCACATGCTGGCAGGCAATCATGGCATCAATCTACAGGATCAGTGAGTCTGTGGCGAAATGATCTTCTCGGAAATTTTTCGGCGAGTCGCTGGCCAACAATACTAACCAACAATGACGCCGGCATAGCCTACAACCATATCGAGATCACCCGAGACTTCGCCGGAGGTCGCGTACTTCACCACTTCAGCCGACGTTGCGCCCAGCTTCTTTGCCGCAATCAGCAAAGCGACCGCCGGACCAAAGCCGCACATGCTGATGTGCTCTTGCATGACTATGTCATAGAGCGCGCGAGGATCAAGGGCGAGAATTGGTTCAATCGCCTTGTGATCCTTTACGCGCGTGATGGCGTCCGACTCGTAATGATTCATGTCGCTGGAGGCGACGATCAGGACGGGACAACTCTGCGCGGCAATTACATCTGCGATGGCATCCCCGAGTTGATCGAGAGCTTCGAACTGTCCGGTGCCCAATGCAATCGGAACGAAGCGGAGTTGCGGCTGGCGTGTTTGCAGAAAGGGCAACTCAACTTCAGCGGCGTGCTCGGAGCGATGGGCGACGGAATCTTCTTGCAGAAGCGGGCAGCCCTGTTTGAGAGCGGCAGCGAATGAGTTGTCGATTGGCACGTTGCCGAGCGGCGTTTCCCACTCACCTTCACTCATAATGGCCAGAGCGCGGCCCACGCCCGTGTGGTTGGGGCACAGCACAAGGCAAAGCTGAGGAATCTCTAATGCGGAGAACACTGCGCCGGCCACGCGGCCGGAGTACATATAGCCCGCGTGGGGAACGATGCAGCCCATAGCGCGGGCTGGAGCCTGCGGCGGGGCCTGGGAGAGATAGTTGCGGACTTGCTCGCGTAAAACTTCAGGATCGTGCGGATAAAATCGTCCGGCGACCGCGGGGTGCCGAACTGGGGTCGCGGTCATAAAAGCTCCTAGCAAAAATTATGCTACGAGCTGTTCCGGTTGTTGCGCAAGGCACGAAACAGGGCTGCGCTTTCTTCCAGACTCAGGGTTTCAGCCCGGGCAGCGGGTTTCACGCGAGCCTCCGCCAGCGCGGCGCGGAGACGGCTCTCCGGATAGGCGGACTTGAGATTATTCCACAAAGTTTTGCGCTTCTGGCCAAAGGAGAGTTTGAGGAAGTTGATGAATCCGTCATTCACCTTTCCATCCGCGACAAGTCCATCACCGTTGAGTCCCAGTTCCTTCTGTCGTGGCGACATAGTGAGGCGAAGTGCGGTGGAATGCACTTTCGGTGGTGGCGCAAAGGCACTGGGAGGCAAGGTGAATAACTTGTCGACCCGCGCATAGAGTTGCGTGGTGGCAGAGAGCAAACCGTAATCGCTACTGCCAGGTTCGGCGGCAATGCGGTCCGCCACTTCGCGCTGCACCAGGATGACGATGGTCTCAAAATACTTGGCATAGTCGAACAGCCGCAGAAGAATATCGGAAGTGATGTAGTAAGGAAGGTTGCCGATGACCTTGACCACTTCAGGCTTCAACTGGACTCCAGGGCGTCCCAGGCCAGGCTTGGGGCCAAACAGGGAATCGAAATCGATAGAGAGAATGTCGGCCTCGATTACTTCGACATTAGGAAACATGCCGAACTTCAAGCGAAGCTGCGCGGCCAGCACGCGGTCGAGTTCCACCGCGATCAGCCGCCGGGTGCGCTTCGCTAAGAGAGAAGTAAGGATGCCGCGTCCGGGGCCGATTTCGAGCACGGTGTTTTGCGAGGCGTCGCCGAGGGCGTCGACGATTTGTCTGGCGAAGTCGTCGCTGGCGAGGAAATGCTGTCCCAACTTGGGTTTGTGTTGCGGACGGCGGGTTGAAACGACCTTCGGCACGTTGACCCTCTTTTCCTCTGGCATATAGACTGAAATTCAGCCCGCTCACTACCTGCGGGAGCAATCCTGCAACATATATTCCATCATCATATCGCGCGCCTGCGAAAAGCGGGTCTTGCCCAGGAGGATTCATGCATATCGCATTCGTGGCTTCGGAAGGCGTCCCATTTTCGAAAACCGGAGGCCTGGCAGATGTGGTGGGAGCATTGCCGCGCGCCCTGGCTGCGCTGGGACATCAGGTGAGCCTGTATCTGCCGCGGTACCGGCAGACCGCGCTGGCTGATCCGGCGACGGTAGTGCGCAGTATCACCATCCCCTTCGATGATAAGTATCGCTTCGCCTCGGTGGTGACGGGCGGAACCCAGTCCGGGGTGCGTTCTTATTTTATCGACTATCCAGAATACTTCGATCGCGACGCGCTTTACGGAACGCCAGCCGGAGATTATCCGGACAATGCCGAGCGCTTCGCACTATTCTCGCGGGCCGTGCTGGAAGCGACAAAAATTCTGGGCGTGCCGCACGTGTTTCACTGCCACGACTGGCAGTCGGCCCTGGTGCCTGTGCTGCTGCGCACGGTGTACGCGGAGGATCCCGCGTTTAAGGATGTGGGCACTGTCTTTACCATCCACAACATTGGCTACCAGGGCCTGTTTCCGCCGGAAGTTTTGCCGCTGCTCATGCTGCCCTGGGACCTGTTCACCATCTCGAAGATGGAATTCTTTGGGCAGGTAAATTTTCTGAAAGGCGCGCTCACCTATTCCGACTTCATCACCACGGTGAGCCGCAAGTACAGCCAGGAAATTCAGACTGCGGAATACGGCTTTGGGTTGGAAGGCGTGCTGCACGCCCGCGCCGCCACCGTCACCGGAATTCTGAACGGAGTGGACTACGACGAGTGGAGCCCGCAGGCGGATAAGTTCATTGCGGCAAAATACTCGCCGCAGGATTTAACGGGTAAGGCGAAGTGCAAGCAGGATCTCTTGACGGCGTTCGGGGTGACCAATGCCGATGCCAAGATTCCGGTGATTGGCATCGTTTCGCGCTTCGCGGCGCAGAAGGGTTTCGACCTGATCGCGCAGATCATGGACCGGCTGGCGCGCGAAGAGATAATTATGGTGGTTCTGGGTTCGGGCGACAAAGTGTATGAAGAAATGTTTGCCCGGCTCAACAAACAGTTCCCCAACAAAATTGCGCTGAAGGTAGCTTACGACAACGCTATGGCACACAAGATCGAAGCCGGGTCCGATATGTTCCTGATGCCCTCGAGATACGAACCCTGCGGCCTGAACCAGATTTACAGCCTGAAGTACGGCACGGTGCCGATCGTCCGCGCCACCGGCGGCCTCGACGATACCATCGAGCCCTGGGACGCCCGCTCCGGCAAAGGCACCGGCTTCAAGTTCGCGGAATACAACGGGGAGTCTCTACTACTGACCATTAAGCATGCGCTGCAGGCGTATCGCGACCAGACATCGTGGCAGGTGCTGATGCGCAACGGCATGAGTAAGGATTTTTCGTGGAACGCTTCGGCGCGGGAGTATGGGAAGGTCTACGAAAGAGTGCGCCAGATGCGCGGGGTGTCGCAGGCTGCGGCGGACAAGGTGTTGGTTTAGAGCCCCTTTATATGCTGTAAAGCCGAAAGAGCCGGTCAACGAGTGTAATGGGGATTTTTTCGCCAACTACTGCGAAAAATAGTTACAGTACCACCGTTCGTGAAGGCAAGCGTGAATTCTGGCTGAAGAGGAGACCGGGCAGAGCGGGACAAATAGACGGAAAGTCGAGAATGCGCATACAATCATTCCGCTTCTTGAAGTTAGAGGAATCCCGATAACAACTGCTGAGAGGTTTCTAAAACCTCAGAAAGGGAGACGATGAAGCTTCTCAGCTCGCGCGCCAGAGCTCTATGTTTCACCACTCTGATTCTCCTCTCGTTTTCCCGGCCTGCAGCGGCGGCAAACTCTTATTGCAATGGCTGTGAAGCCGCTATCGTGGGAGTGGCCGTTGGCATTGGAGCAGGTATAGGCGTTGGCATTTACTTCATACACCGCAGCCACACCTCGCTATCGGGATGTGTCCAGCAGACTGACCATGGCCTCAGTATGATTGCGAAGGACGGCAACATTTATGAGTTGCTGAATGCTCCGAGTGAAGTGAAGGCTCGGGAACGTCTGTCCCTGCGCGGCCATAAAACCAAATCAGGTTCCGGGCGGACCTTTCGGGTGGACCACGTCTCCCGAGATTACGGTTTGTGCAGCCCGTGAGTCGCAACGCAAGATCGAGGCTTCAATATAGCTAACGACTGCCCGC
>Ga0209007_1000056_pt1 | contig 73459 bp, 62 predicted proteins | sample JacPinW_OM1H0_O2_FD_187961 | JGI IMG/M metagenome (GOLD analysis project Ga0209007, IMG submission 187961) | Forest soil microbial communities from Algoma, Ontario, Canada - Jack Pine, Ontario site 1_JW_OM1H0_O2 (SPAdes) (version 2) | ecosystem: Environmental > Terrestrial > Soil > Boreal... | reverse complement strand
TTCCGTTACGCCACCGTCGATTTTGAGGGTGCCGCAGTCTTCGTTTTCCAGAAGGCTGCGGGTTTAGATCAAACGCCTGCGACATTCCTGCCGATATTCCCGCCGCGATTTCCCCTCGTTCCCAAAACGGAACTACTTCACAAAATAATTCACGAACACAGCCTCCGACTCCTTGAAATCGCTCCAAAACCGTGCTACAAAAAGCTTCACCCAAAATATCCTAATAATATTTTTGTGCCCCGGCAAACGGGGCCCGAGCGGAAATGTGTTTACCCGCCGTGGCGGGCTTGCTCGCCGAGGCGGGCGACACTCTTAGGAGGATATGTGCCGGCAGTTTGCGGAAGAAAAGTGACGATGGCGCGGCGCCCAAAGCCAGGCGGGTGGGAAACCCTTTCGCGCCACACCGAAATTCCGTTACGCCACGCGTCGATTTTCAGGGTGCCGCAGTCTTCGTTTTCCAGAAGGCTGCGGGTTTAGATCGAACACCCGCGACATTCCTGCCGGCATTACCGCCGCGATCTCCCCTCATTCCCAAAACGGAACTGACTCGCAAAAATAATTCGTGCACACAGCCTCCCACTCCTTGAAATCGCGCCAAAACCGTGCTACAAAAAGCCTCACCCAAAATATCCTAATAATATTTTTGTGCCCCGACAAACGGGGCTAGAGCGGAGCCGCGCCCGCTCGCCGTGGCGGGCTTGCTCGCTGTGGCGAGTTTACCCGCCGTGGTGGGAGCGCTCTCGCGAAGGGCGGGCCTGCCCGCCGAGGCGGGCGACGCTCTTAGGAGGCTACGTGCCGGCAGTTTGCGGTAGAGATGTGACGATGGCGCGGCACCGAACGCTAGCCCGAACTAGCCACTTGCCCCTAGTCACTAGCCACTTCTCTCGACTCCAAATTGACCCAGTTGTCACTTCAAAAATCGCAAGTGGGCGCCCACTTCTAATCGACAGTGCACCACCAACAGAATTCAACGTAACTCACTCAAAACAAACAACGGAAAAAATTCTAACCGAGGCCAGAACACACATTAGGATTTTCAAGTTTCGTCCGTTCACGACACAAAATCCCGCCCAGTTGATACAGCACCACCGCTTCCTCATCGACCCAAGAAGATCGAGCTGCGGCCGCACTTCTAACCGGTTCTGCCCTAAAAACAGAAGTCGCAGAAAACAAACGATGAAAGCCCGTCTAACCGAAACTGGAATCACTCACGTCGCGTGGAAAAGCCGCATTTCTACCCGGTTCTGGCTGAAAAGTAGAAGTCGCACAAAACAAAAGATTAAACCCTTTCTACCCGGGGCCAGAACCGCACGGTACGGTTCGCGCGCTTCGCACTTTTTCTCGCTAGCCTTCTCCGTTCAAAGTACAGCCGCATCCGTACTCAACGCATCGTATTCCATCGGGTATAATGCCACGCACATGCCTTCAGGATCTCAGGCCACCCAGCGCGCCCGTATAACGTCACCCCGAACCGAGTCCCGGGACTCGCTCGATGCCTTGCCGGCGCACTCTCGATTGCCGCGCCTTGACCTCGGCGTGGATTGGGAATCGCCCTGGGAGGAGTTTCGTTCCAGCGTTCGCGCTTTTTTCCTCGGCCCGCGTCCGTCACGCGATTCTGACGCTACGGGAAATTCTCAACTTCGCGTGGACTGGATCGAAGGCAACTTGCCTCATCGCGCGTTTGCCGCCTCCTTTGTCTGGCATGTAATCGTAGTAATCCTTTTGTTGCTTCCTATCTGGGGCTTCATGGCCAGCGCCCAACCGACTCTGGCCCTGCCGCAAATTGAACTCACTTACGTTCCGGCGGCGGACCTACGGCCCATCTCTCTCCCCGGAAATCAACCGAAGCCCAGCCCAAGAGGGGATCCTGCCAAGCCGCTGCCCCGCAGTGGCGCCGACGCGTTTCATCCGCGCCAGACGATCCTTTCGCAGCCGGTGAAAATCACCCACCCGCGGCAAACTTTAATCCAGCCAGAAGCGCCAGCCACTCCACCAAAGATGGTTCCGCAGATGCCTAACATTGCGGAGTGGGCCGCCACCTCGCCTGAACCCAAGCCGCAGCTTAAAATTGCGCCCTCCGTGGTCGCTCCTCGCATGCAACGTCGTGCGGTGAGCGACGTCGCCGCGCCCAACGTGGCTGCACCTGAACGAAACGCCGGCCCGCTGAATATCGCGCCATCTCCGCTCGAAAACGCGCAACCAAAGTTGCCCGTGAATCCGATGACGAATTCCGCGCCGGCCCAGCGCAATGTGCACGCCGAGGCCGGAGCAGCTCCGGTAATCGGCGCCACGGCTTCCGCGGGAGACGACAGTTTGCATCGCCTGATCGCCATCTCTGCCGCGCCCGCTCCGCCCGCACCAGTGGTCACCGTTCCACAGGGAAATCTTTCAGCGCGCGTCTCGATTTCTCCGGACGGTACACGCGCCGGCGTCCCCGGCGGTTCGGCGAACGGAGCAGAAGGCAACGGGGGCGTAGGCGGAACGGCAGCAAGCGCCGGTGGTGCCGGAAAGAATTCCGGCGCGAATGCTAACGGACTTCCCTCCGGCGTAAGCATCAGCGGAGGCAACGGTAATTCGAGCACCGCAGGACTTGGAGCAGCAGGAAATCGTTCCAAGCCGCTGATCCTGAAACCGATGACAAATATGTCCGCGCCACCCAATGTGTCGCGCAACGAACCAATCGACATAGGAAAAATTGATCCGGGCATGCCCCCGGAGAAAATTCTTTCAGGCAAGGAAGTGTTCACGCTGCACGTGGACATGCCCAATCTTACGAGCTCGAGTGGTAGTTGGATTCTGAATTTCGCGCAATTAGACGATTACGCGCCCGTCTACCAGCGGCCCAGAGGAAAACTGGCCGCACCCGTACCGGTGCGCAAGGTGGATCCGAAATATCCGCAGTTGGCAATCAAGCAGCACATCGATGGAGAAGTGATTCTCTACGCCATCATCCGCAAAGACGGCCACGTGGACAGCATTCAAGTGGTGCGCAGTATCGACCCGCAGCTGGATCAAAACGCCATGGAAGCCCTGTCACGCTGGGAATTCCGCCCTGCAACTCGCGAAGGCCAACCCGTCGAGCTGGAAGCCGTCATACACATTCCCTTCCGCTACGACCCGCCGCCCGAGTAAAAAAATGCAGATCCGAAAAATACCGAACGCGCTCAGACGCAGCGCCAGCAATCCTTTTCGCGGATTTTTTATGTTCGAGCTTTTTGGAAGACGCGCGAAATAATTCGATGAAACAATCTCTATGAAAAGCTTTCTACAACCGAGCGTTAACAATTTGACGAAGCGAGTTTCTATCTTGAAGCTTCCTTGCGCGGAGTGAAAAATAGGATGAGCGGGGCGCTCTTCGACGAACCAAGATTTAAGTTGAAGCTTTCTGCGAGGAGACGCGACGCTGCTCCGCGGCCTTTTCTTCCAGCAGCTTTACCAGTACGAAGAGCACAAGGTTCGCTGGAGTCGTGATGCCAAGTTCCTTGCCACGGCGGACGACGTAGCCATTCAGCGAATCAATTTCCGTGCGCTTCCCGCGCGCAAGGTCCTGCGCAGTGGAAGATGTGGCTTCGCTTCCCACGCCCTGGAGAAATTGCAAACCCTGAGAAACAAAATCCACTTCCGGTAACTTCACTCCCGACGCACGCCCCACCGCCACCGTCTCGGCAATCACTTGGCTGAACACGTCGCGGGTCACTCTGCTGCGAGCCAAATGCGCATAACTGATTTGCGTAATCCCAGTGACCGCATTGCCGGCACAGTTCATCACGAACTTAGACCAGAGGTCCGCCTCGATGTCCGGAGAGACCCGGCACGGCACTCCCGCCGCAGCGAAGAGCGCAGCAAACCGCTCCGCACGATCAGCGCCTCCAGCCGGCGGCGCGGAAGATTTGGAGGAGCGATCGCGGTCCGGAAACTCGCCAACGGCCAAGCTTCCGCCTCCAGAATGTTTAATATGGCCGGGCTCGGGCATCGCCGCCGCGATGTACACTACCGCAGCTAGGGCATCGATTCCCGACGCAGCACGAATCCGCGGAATGTTGTCCACGCCATTTTGCAAACTGACGACGACCGCATTCGGCGCGAGATATGGCTTGAGCGACCGCGCGGCATCTTCCGTGTCGGTGGTTTTCACGCAGAACAGAATCACGTCGGCGTCGCGCACAGCGGAAATTTCCGTGGAAGCGCTCACGGCAACGTGATCTTGAAACGAAACTGTGTCGAGGAAAAGCTTGTTCGCGCGAATAGATTCCACATGCGCGGCTCTGCCGATCAACGTGACCTGCACACCCGAGCGCGCCAGCATCCCGCCGAAATACGAACCCACTGCACCCGCACCCAGTACGGCAACCCGAACCTTCGTGTTATCGGAAGTCATCGACTTGAGCCCTCGACCGCATGATCGAAAGAAAAAATATCATGTCCAAGAAATTCTCAAACGCATCAAAAGTGGCTGCGCATTTCGCGGAAGCTGTTCAGGATCAAAAGTTTTCCCGCACCGCTCTCGATTTCGCATTTTTCCAGTTCCCAGGTAGCCGAATGCGGAATGAACACAGCGCTCAGGCCGGCATGCATAGCCGGGTTGATGTCGCTGCGCGGACTGTTGCCCACCATCCAGCCATGCGTTTTCACGATTTTGAATTGTTCGATCATGCGTTCGTACAAGCTGGGATCTTTTTCCAGCACGATTTCGATGGAATCGAAATAAGGCTGCAAGCCGGAACGCTCCACTTTGGCAGCCTGCTCGGCGGGCTCGCCCTTGGTGACCATAATCAAGCGATGATGCTTGGCCAGGTAAGCGAGAGTTTCTGGCACGCCTTCGAGTATGTGCGGAGGTGTGGCTTCCAATTCCGCTGCCATTCTCTCGATCTCTTTAACAAGCTCGCGCTTCGCCGCGTTACCGGCAAGTTTCAAGTAAGTCTCTTCCAGCGAGCGTCGGAAGCTGCGCACGCCGTAACCGTGCTGGCGGATATTGCGGCGCTCGGTCTCGTTCAAGATGTGGCGGATATATTCGCGCGTATAACCAAGATGTTCGAGCTGGGTAATGAAGTGGTCGATGGTCTTCTCAAAGAAAATATTGTTTTCCCAGAGGGTGTCGTCCGCGTCGATCAGTATTGTGTGCCTGGCCATGCCCGATTCTCGCGCTCTCCTAAAAGAAAAAAAAAATCTATCTTAACTGGTGGACAGAGGATTTATCGCGCCCGATTCAGGAAATGGGTGGCCCTCAGCATGCCAAATTGTCAGACGGCGGAAGCTTTGCGTGTTCCAGCCGCGACGTGCACCAGAATCTCGCGCGCGATTTTCTGCAAATCACCAAAGCGCGCGAGATATTCCTGAAAATCGCGATTCAAATCAAGCGCCAGGTTGGCATCAAGCTTGGTGCGCAAGATCATATCGCGCAAGTGAACCGGATGCGGCAGCACAGCTTCGTCCTTCAGTTCCTCAAGCGCCAAATTCGGATCGTAGTGATACATGGTTCCTCCTCAGCAAGCCGGCGGAAACCATATTCTACTCTGTTTTAACGCATCGCGAGAGCTTCGGGAAGTTCAGGCCGAGGCGGGAAGAAATTCGTAACGCTCGATGCGGGCGGCGATTCCGGGGGTGCCTTTATTCTGGTCCACGCGCAGGACGCGGGCGTAGCAGCGAATATGAACGTCACCTGCAAGAGTGATCTGTTGCGGCAAGGTGAGGACGAATTCGATGGGACTGCCGGTCTCGACAATCGCTTCCATGACGAAGTAGAGGCCGCGAAAGCTAACGTCGCGCGTTTCTCCTTTTTTTTCAAGGATGCCGCTGTCCGCCGAGAAGCGAACTTTCATGGGCAGATTCATCGAAAACCTTCGCGCAGCGCGACGCTCTACATCTGAATCCATCTGCCCTCCAGGCGAGCAGTCGTCTTTCGCCAAAGCTACCACCGCCACGCGCTTGCCGCAACGAGATTCGGCGGCAAAAACAAAGAGAAAATCGCATTACCAACTCACTCGCCTTTGCGGCGAGAGAAACTGTCCGTTACACTTGCAGGCTGCATGGCGGAAGTATTTCATCGAAGCATTTTTCTGGAAGGGCAAGCCGGACGCCTTGAGGCCACATTGTGGACCACGCCCGGAGCGAGCGCGCGCTTGGCGGCCGTCGTTTGCCACCCGCACCCGCTTTACGGCGGCACAATGCACAACAAAGTGGTTTATCAGGCAGCGAAGGCGCTGCATCGCCACGGCGTACCAGTGTTGCGATTTAATTTTCGCGGAGCGGGGATGAGCGAAGGCCAACACGATAAAGGCGAAGGCGAGCGCGAGGACGTTCGCGCGGGGTTGGATTACGTTGCGAAGGAATTCCCCGGGCTGCCGATTTTACTTGCGGGATTCAGTTTTGGCGCCTGGGTAGGTTTGCAGGTGGGATGTGCGGACGAACGCGTGAGCGGCGTGATTGGTTTAGGAATTCCGGTGGACAATTCCGATCTGTCGTACTTGCGAGATTGCGCGAAGCCAAAACTCTTTGTGCAAGGCGCGAACGATCAGTTTGGCTCGCGAGCGAACGTCGAGAGGCTTTTCAACGAACTGATCGAGCCGAAAAAGCTAGTGTTTGTCGAAAACGCAGATCATTTCTTTACGGGACATCTCAGTGAAATGGCTGCGGCAATAGATAAGTGGCTTGATGAAACTTACGCTGAGCTACGCAGTACTACCGCTGGTCTTTAACCTCTGGATTCGAATAATTTAAGGAATTGTTCGCGTGAAGCGGGCTCAATCCCGATGAGGCTCAGGTTTTTATCGACGTGAGCAGTCTGGCTCATACCGACCAGCGCGGTGGTAAGTCCCGGAACAGAGCGCGCGAACTGCAGAGCGAGCGTGGAATTTTCTTTCACTCCGAGCGCCGACGAAACGAACGCGGGCAAATTCCGAGTGAGTTGGCCTTGCAAAAGCGCGGCGCTGGTAATCAAGGAGATTCCGAGGGTTCGCGCAGCTTGCACCATCGGCACTGGTTTACCGTCGATCATTTGATTCGGCCGCGTGAGCGCTTCCGGCATAGCCAGATTGAACGGCAACTGCACGAAACGGAAATGGTGAGCAGCCCCGCCAACTTCGCTCGCAATTCCGGCCATCTCTGCGAGCGATAGGTATCCTGCGCCTTTGGGATCCTCGCGGAATGAGTTCCAGGTGGCCATGCCATACGCGCGTATTTTCTTCTCGGCTACGGCGGTTTCCAGAAAGGTGAAGGCCGCGCGAATGCGCTGACGGAATTCTTCAGTCGAAACTTCGCCCAACTGTGTCTCGGGGTTGTGCAGATAGAAAACGTCGATGGTTTCGAGGCCCAGATTGTGCCGGCTGCGTTCGAGCTGATCGGCAAGATAGGCCGGCGCCATGCAGTGGCATCCCGCAGCGATTTCTTCCGCACGAAAAATTCCGCGTTCCAGAAATTCGTGGGCAAAGTATTCGTTGGCGTCCGCAGGCATTTCTCCATCGGGAGTCAGGAACCCGGCTTTCGTGCAAACTACAATCTCGTCGCGACAGAATCCCTTGGCAAAAAGCTCCTTCAGCGCGGCACGGACCGAACGCTCGCTGCGTTGAAAGCGATAATTAATGGCGGAGTCGATCACGTTGCTGCCATTTTCGACGGCGGAAACGATGGCGGCGGTGTAAGCGGCGTCGGTGGCACTGTCGGGCTCGCCGAGGTAGGTGCCAATCCCTATGGACGAAAGAACCAGGCCGCCCGGAATCTCACGAAAGTGGCCCGCGGCAGAGCGGCCTTTGAAGCGCGCGGCATAGCGCAAAGTGCCTTCGGGCGTGGCGAAACCAGCTTTGCGTTCTTCAGTTACTGCTGAAACAGCTGACATCAATCCTCTCTTCCAATGTCGCGCGATTCGAACTCGCGCGCAGTATATCAAACGTTTGTAGATGACGTTTGGGGATGGGAATTCTTGCGGCTCAATCGGGTTCGCCAGCCAAGCCCTGCGCTACAAGCAACTCCCGCGCTTCCAATCTAAGTTTCGGCAAATGCCGCAAGAAAATAAAACCGCCAACAATGGCTCCTATTCCGCCGATAGCAACAGTCCAGGGAGCGCCGATGCGATCCGCCATGACTCCGGCGAACAACGCACCCATCGGCGCCATGCCCATGAACATCATGGTATAGACGGCCATCGCGCGTCCTCGCAATTCATCCGGAACCATGGCTTGAATCATGGTGTTGGAACTGGACATCTGCAACATCACGCTATATCCAACCGGCAATAAAAGCATGGCTGAAAGCACAAGCCAACGTGAGAATGAGAACAAAACAAGGCTGACTCCGAAGCCAATCGCAGAAAGCGCGATCCATCGGCCGAGTCCATGAACTCCGCGACGCATGGCTAGAGTGAGCGCGCCGAACAACGCTCCCAGGCCGCTGACACCCATCAGGATGCCCAGTGCGCGAGCGCCACCGTGTAGGACGCGATCTGCAAAAATCGGCATCAATACCGAATAAGGCACGGCAACCAGGCTGACGACGCCAATCAGCAGCATAATGGCCATGATTGGCGCGGTGCGGCGAACGAAACGAAATCCTTCAGCGATATGTTCGATAGCCGTGGCTTCTCTGGAAACAAAGCGCATGGGGCCAAGCTTCATTAGAAGCAAGCCGACGAGTACGGCGATGTAACTGACTCCATTGGCGAAAAAACACCAGCCTTCGCCGATCCAGGCCACCAGCAAACCGGCGATAGCCGGACCAATGACGCGCGCGCCATTGAACATGGAAGAATTCAGCGCGATCGCGTTCATCAAATCTTCGCGGCCCACCATGTCGATCAGAAAAGATTGGCGGGCGGGAATGTCAAACGCGTTCACGGCGCCGAGCAAAGACGCGAGCACTACAATTTCCCAGACGCGCACGACGTTAGACAGCGTAAGAATTGCGAGGATAAGCGCGAGAATCATCGACGTGGTTTGGGTGCCAATGACCACACGATGGCGGTTCCAACGGTCGGCGGCCATGCCACCGATGGGAGCGAGCAGGAATACGGGGATTTGTCCGGCGAAGCTGACTACACCCAGGAGCAGCGATGAACCCGTGAGCCGATAAACCAGCCAGGCTTGCGCGATGTTCTGCATCCAGGTACCGATCAGCGAGATTAGTTGGCCGCTGAAGAAAAGCTGGAAATTGCGATGGCGCAGTGAGCGCACCATGTCGCGCGCGCGCGAACGACGTTCCGGATCTGAGGGGACCGATGTTTGAGATGTTTGAACGGAAGACGCTTTGGCCATCCAGTCAATTGTACGATGTAAATGGCGAGATGTTATTTCCGATCCGGCGATCTTTCTCCAAGTGGACATACCGAAATGCCAGACACAAGATCATGTGGCAGAATGCGTGCCGGGCCGCGGTTCTTGCGGAAGGCCTTGTGCGGGCGCGAGAAGCCGGTTGCATGCGCGCAAAATACGGCGATAAGGCCAACTGCCTTCGCGGAACAGAATTTCTCCTTCGCGGGGCTTGGAATAAAACCATCGTGAGAGGAGCGAAAGATGTTCGGCGAGCTCCGGAGGCGCTGTTTGCAAACCGTAGCGCGAGCGATTCGCCGCCAACACTTCGGGCTGCTGTTCGCGGGAATGCGGCGACGCGCTTTCCTCTTGGGGTTGATCTAGTGAATCAGTTTCGGCGGCAGAATCCAGTTTCGATGGGCCTGATTTGCTTCGAAAAAAGCTCGTCTGCGGGTCCAAAACTGATCGTAACATCCCTTCCACCGACTTTGGCTCGGTCGATAGTTCCGCAAAACGCAAAAATAATGGCTCGGCCAGAATTCCCGCGCGGGCGGGGAAGACTAGAATTGTTTTCTCTTCGGCGCCGCGTTGCAAGATTACAGCGTCGATTTCATCGATACGGCGCGTCAATTCTCCCCATCCTCGCAATGTGCCGGAAACTTTTTCCAGACGCTTATGAAGCGCGGCGGCTTTTTCGAAGTTCAGGGCTTCGCTGGCGGCTTCGCGCTGGGCTTGAATTTCTTTGATCAGGAATGAGCCGCCGCTTTCGAGAGTTTCGAGGACGCGGCCGACCTCAACGTCATACTCCTGCTTGGAGCAACCGGCGAAGCAGGGCGCCAGGCACATCTTCATCTCGGAATAAATACAGCCGGGAAAGGCAGGGTCGCGACGGATTTTAATCTGACAGCGGCGAATCTTGAAGAGATCGAGAAAAGATTCGCTGAACGCTTCGGCAACGCGACGGGATGGGAACGGTCCAAAATAAAATCCGCCATCGGCACGGATGCGGCGGGTAACGTAACCTCGCGGATACTCGTTGCGAAGATTAATTTTCAAGAGCGCGGCCGGGCGCAAGCGCAACAGACTTCGGTAACGATCCGGAAAATGGTTGCGTGCCTGCTCATACATTGTCAGCGTCTGTTCGAATTTTGATCCGGTCACACGATAGTGAATGCCGGCAACTACCTCGCGAAGATTCAAGCGTTTCGAAAGCGCTTCCGGAGCAAGGAGCAATCTTTCGGAAGCACGCCGAATGTCCGCGGTGCGCGCGAGATAGGGCTTGGCCTTGGCATCGCGCATTTCAAGCAGGAGCACGCCGGGACGAGAAGGCATGGAGTTGAAAAAGTCCGCATCGAATTCAGGTACGAATTGAAGGCGGCAATCCAGTTCCAACATGGGCACAAGAATACACCGAGGGAAGACTGCCGGAAAAATAACGCGGCGCTATTTTCTCAATATGCTTTCAGGACCCAAGCGGCGATGACCAGACGCTGAATTTCGCTGGTACCTTCGTAAATTTCCGTGATGCGAGAATCGCGGTAAGCGCGTTCGACGGGATATTCGCGGCTGTAACCGTAGCCCCCATGGATTTGGATGGCTTTGTGCGCCACGCGCGTGGACATCTCGCTAGCGAAAAGTTTTGCGATGGAGGCTTCCATGGTGAAACGCGCGCCGGAGTCTTGTTTCCAGGCAGCGCGACGGGTAAGCAAACGCGCGGCGTCAATTTCGGTGGCCATGTCGGCAAGCATGAACTGGATGGCTTGAAAATCGGAGATGGGATGGCCGAAGGCCTGGCGCTGTTGCGCGTAAGATAGCGCGGCTTCAAACGCGCCTTGCGCAATTCCGGTGGCTTGCGCGGCAATGCCGATACGGCCGCCATCGAGCGTGGAGAGCGCGACTTTGTAACCTTCCCCTTCGTTCCCGATGCGATTCCCAACTGGAACTTCGCAATCGGTGAACGAAAGCTCCGTGCAGGCGGTGGCGTTGATGCCGAGTTTTTTTTCTTCTTTGCCAATGGCAAAACCGCGCGTGCCTTTTTCCACCACGAGTGCGGTAATTCCCTTTTCGCCTTTTTCAGGCTGGGTGTTGACGTACACGATTGCGGCGTCGGCGGCGCCGCCATTGGTGATCCAAGCCTTTGTGCCGTTGATTACATAGGTGTCGCCTTTGCGAATGGCTTTCGTGGTGAGAGCGGCCGCGTTCGATCCAGCTTGAGGCTCGGTGAGTGCGTAGCACCCAATCTTTTCACCGCGCGCGAATGGCACAAGAAATTTCTGTTTTTGGTCCTCGGTACCGAAGCGGAGGATGGGGTCACAGTAAAGCGAATTTTGAACGGAGAGGATCACTCCTGTGGACGCGCAAACGCGCGAGATTTCCTCGATGACGATGGCGTAGCTGACGTGATCCATGCCCGCGCCGCCGTAATTCTCAGGCACGGCAACGCCGGTAAGGCCCAACTCGGCGGCTTTCTTGAAATTTTCACGCGGGAAACGGCCGGTCTCATCGATTTCCTTAGCGTGCGGCTTTACTTCCGCTTCGGCAAAGTCGCGCACGCTTTTTTGCAGAAGCTGTTGTTCTTCAGTGAGATCGAGATCCACGCCCGGGCCCTCCGGCAATAATTCAAATCATTTGAAGAGTACAAATTCTAGGCTGCAGTGAGGCAATAGGGAAGCTAAAATCCAAGAGCGACTGGCTAGATCTGCTAGCTCACTACAGGATTCGAAGCAGGAGTTGCGATTGCGCCATCCGCTGCGTGGCGAGGGAGAAGGCAAACGCGGAAGTCGCCGAAATCCTCATCAAGAATGTTCGAATAAATAACGAAGAGTCCTATTGCGCCTCCCAGGGCAACGCCGAACAAGCTACCCAGCAAAGATTCCAAAACTCGATTGCGACTAAATGGTCCGAGCAGGAAAGCTCGCGGGATAGCGGTTACGAACGTGGCAATCAGCCCGTAGACAAACGTTCTCCAGCAGTATGTCCACCACACGGGAAAAGTCCGGCGGAGTGTGGGGCGGAGGATTTCGCTCCTTGCCCCGCCACGGTTGGACAGCAGGCCAATGCGAAATTGCCGGAAATTCTTGCGCAGAATATAGTTCATCACGAAAAATGCGACTACGTAAGAGAAGAAATATAAGTCGTAGTGCAAGATCGGTCGGAGAAGACTGCCAGACACGTTCGAATTTTCATAGAAATACCGCGTCCAATAATTGACAACAATCGTAAGGACGGTAGAAATCAAAGTGGCCGGCCAAAAGAAAGCCCACCAGATGCGCAAGCCATGCCCAAGATTGGGTTGGATATAATTAGACAGTGCTGCCGGGACCGGAGATTCCACTGGGATCGCATCGAACATCGAAGGCGGAGCAGGCATCGAATTGGGCAGATTCTGACCGACAGTATCCACAGAGTCAAATAGCTACTTTTATAGAAATAGTTCTAGGTCAGGGCTTTGCGGAGTTTTTCGTAGGTGGTGGAAAGTTCCTCGGGCTCAATGCGAGTTTCACCCACAACGGTCATGAAATTTGCGTCGCCGGACCAGCGCGGAAGGACGTGCAGGTGCAAGTGGCCGGTGACGCCGGCTCCGGCAGCGCGGCCCAGATTCATGCCGAGGTTGTAACCTTGCGGGTGATAGGTGTGTTCCAGAGCGGCGTGCACGCGCTGCGACAGGACCATCATTTCGGCGAGGGTATCCGGATCGGCCGCGGAAAGATCCGCCACGTGCGCGTAAGGAACGACCATTACATGGCCGGTGGTATAAGGATAACGATTGAGAATGACAAAATTCTTGGTACCGCGAAGGAGGATCTGGGTTTTTACGTCATCTCCCGCGGCGATTGCGGCGCAAAAAATACAGCCTTCGTCCTTCAACGCGTCGGCGATGTAACGATACCGCCACGGGGTCCACAAATAATCCATTCTATTTAGGCCTGCGCTCCGGGCTCGGACGAGCTTGCCGAAGCGCCGCTGGCTCGCGGATGGTTCACGAAGTCCTTTAGCTCTTTGCTGGGCTTGAAGAACGGAATTTTCTTCGGGGGGACTTCCACTTTCGCGCCCGTTTTCGGATTGCGTCCGGTCCGGCCGCGGCGTTCGCGCGTGCGGAAGCTCCCAAAGCCACGGATCTCAATCTTATCGTCAGACTGTAAGGCCGCAATGATGCTCTCGAAAATCGTCTCGACGACGGCCTCCGCCTCTTTGCGAGGCAGTTCGGTGACGCGGGTGACCTCTTCGACGAGGTCAGCCTTCGTCATCGTATGATCTTTGTTTTCACGCTCTCCCGCAGCCTCTGCCATCGGATGAGGCCTCCTTTCACAATATATGAAGACGCCGAAACCTGTGAAGACGTTACGCTATCTACGGGCTGGGCAACATCGTAGGTCTTTGCATATCATCAATCTAGGCTAAGGTAAATGATTTTTCCTGCGAAGGAAGGCCTTCCGGAGCCGCCGCCCCCCGGCAGCACTGGAACCAAAACTAGGACGACTGCCGCTTGGCCATTATCGCGTCGCCAATTGTGGCATTGGGCGACGACTTAACTTGCTTCGGCTGCTGCTTAAACGTCTCAATCTCCTGGCGTTCCACTTGTTTTTGCGCGGCGCGGTAGCTCAAGCTGATCTTATGCTGCTCGGGTTCCAGGCGGAGAATCTTGAAATCGTATTCGCCGCCCGTGTTCAACACAGAAGTTACGCGCGCACCGCGAGCCGGTTTTTGCTTATCGCGGTCCCCTTTTCCTTTACGTTCTTCGATTTCGGAAACGTGGCAGAGACCTTCGATTCCTTCAGCCAATTCCACAAAGGCGCCGAAATCGGTTGTCCTTGCAACTTTGCCTTTTAGCACGTCGCCGATTTTATGGTCGGCAAACCAGTTGGCCCAAATGTCTTTGACCTGCTTGATGCCGAGTGAAAGCCGGCGATTTTGCGAATCAACCTTGAGTACCTTCGCTTCGATCACATCGCCCTTCTTGAATTTCTCGCTGGGATGCTTGATGCGCTCGGTCCAGCTAATGTCGCTGATGTGAATCAAGCCTTCCATGCCTTCTTCAATTTCAACAAAGGCGCCAAAATCAGCGAGGTTGCGAATGCGGCCATTCACGATGGCGCCGACCGGATATTTTTCGGCAGCAGCGTCCCAGGGGTCCGGCATAGTCTGTTTCAGTCCCAGGGAAATGCGTCGCTGATCCGTCTTCACTTCGAGAACGGTTACCTCGACTTCGTCCCCCACCTTCACCATTTTCGAGGGGTGCTTGGTGCGTTTCGACCAGCTCATCTCGCTTACGTGCACGAGTCCTTCGACACCGGGTTCGATCTGCACGAATGCACCGTAGTCAGTAACGCCAACTATTTTTCCCTGAGCTCGCGAGCCCACGGCAAAACGCTCGGGGACAGTCGCCCACGGATCCGGCAAAAGCTGCTTGCGGCCCAGCGAGATGCGCTGTTTGTCTTTATCAAACTTCAGAATCTGGACTTCGATTTCATCGCCAGGCTTGACAATCAAAGAAGGATGCGGCACGCGTCCCCAAACCAAATCGCTGACGTGAAGCAGTCCGTCTATTCCGCCAAGATCCACGAACACGCCGTAGTCCGTTACGTTTTTCACGCGACCGGTGACCACAGAATTTTCCAATAGAGAGGCCATCAAAGCATCGCGCTTGGATTTCTGCTCTTCTTCAAGAATCGCGCGCCGGCTGACGACTACATTGCCTCGCTTCCGGTTTAATTTTAGAACGCGAACTTCGATGTCGCGATCCTTCCAAGTTTCCAGATCGTGCACCGGCCGCAATTCGATTTGAGAAGCGGGCAAGAATGCGCGCACTCCGATGTCCACAACCAATCCGCCTTTGATGCGCTCGGTTACTTTGCCGGTGATAGTGGCTTGCTCGCGATAGGATTTCTCGATGCGTTCCCAAACGCGCCGGCGATGAGCGCGCACGTGTGACAGCAGAACATATCCATTCTTCTGCTCGTGCAATCTTTCAACTTCAATTGTCTGTCCCTTGCCGAACTGGATGGGACTTCCGGAATCGACGAATTCCTGAGCAGGCACCAAGCCTTCGAACTTTCCGCCTACGTCGACAATTACGCCGAGGTCATTTACCGCCAAAACGCGCCCATCGAAAATTTCGCCCTCTGCAACGGCAGGCTCCGGCACAGCGAACTGATCGAGAAGCTGGTCCATTGTTTCGGAGGATTCGGCTTCCACAGTTTCGGTGGACTCGCCAGCTGTCGTAGGAGCGCTGGCTTCGCTCGTCTCAGAATGATCCAGTAACGGAGCCGATTCGGAAGCTGCGCCTGCGGTTGATTCAGAACCGTCGTGTTGCGCGCCAGATATTTCCTCCGGCGGGACGCTGTTCAGCGGCAAAGCCTCGACGCTTTCGGGCGCGCGAACTACAGCAGTCGCAGCGCCGCTCGAAGAGCTGGAGTTCATATTGCCGGAAGGGATCTGTGGGGCCGCCTGATCTGATTTCTGATCGCTGGAATTTTCGCCCGGGACTTCGGTAGCGACAGCTTCCGTTGCGGAAGGTTGGAGATTATTGTCTTGCTCGGCTGACATGGAGAGCGGCCTCCGTACGAGTTCGTGCCCGTCTGCCGAGAATACAAGCTCGGACTACTCCACCCTACGGGGTTAGAGCAATGAAGGGGATTGAGCGTCCGTGCCCGGCGCTCACATCGAAAGGATGATACGCGTGCAGTTTGCGCCTTGTCAACAAACCGTTGTTAGCAAGAGGAGGCCGCTAAATTTCAATTTTGCAGTAATTTGCCAATTGTCAAGGCATGTCTGCTTGATGAACGTTCCGGACCAAAAATCTCAGCGGTTCGCGAGCATGCCGGATTAAATCTCATTACGTTTCATGCACGCGAGCCGCTGGCAGTGCGGATTTCTTTACGATAGTCCGGACCGAAAATCTCAACCGTGCGGCACATTTCGTAAAGGCGCGAACGAATGCGCTTGCCCACTCGTTCGGTAAGAGAATCATCCACGGAAGGAGCGCGCATGCCCGCCACGCGCGACACCGCCGAAGGACCGGTGGGACCCACTGAGTCGGAATCAAGAAAATTGGTCGTCAACAGAGTGACGCGCTTTTCGTTGTAGCGCGTGTTCAGCACATGCCCGACTGTCTCTAGCGCCCATAGTGAAGGCTTGCTGGAACCGACATCGTCCAGCACAAAGATTTCCGCCTTCAGCACGGGTTCGAGCACACCCATTTCCGTGGACTGGCTCACCGCGTTATAACTATCCTGAATTTCCTTGAGCAGCTCGCGATAATCGTAGAAAAGTCCGCTGTGACCGCGCAACGCGATCTGCTTCAACGCGGCAACCGCGAGATGAGTTTTGCCCACGCCACACGAACCCATCAGCAACAGACCGGGCTCAGCGTGTTCGCGAACCGGCGTAAATTCCTCGGCAAAGCGCTGCACGATGAGCTTAGCCTGGGTGAGACTGCGATTGAAGACCGCGAGCTGTTCGGGCGGAACATTATCAATGTCATTGTCGGTTTCGAAATTGTCGAAATCGCAGTGGCGGTATCGTTCGGGTACGCGCGCTCGGACGAGAGCGCGCTCCGTTTGGTCGCCTTTGGTGCAGTCGCAGGGGACTGCCCAAACTAGCTTTGGGTTTCCTTGCGACGAGCTTCCGGGCTTATCGGAAGAGACAGCCTGCGCTCCTTGCGTGTTGCGTTCCACAACTTTCCAGCCGCTGCCCTGACAGTGGGGACAATCTAGTTGTGCCATGGTCGAAGGATAAGCGCGGCGCGCCTGGAGCGCAAGCGCACCTCGCTGTGCAAAGCGCGCGTGTCTGTGGAAAGTGACGAGGCGAGCTGCGGATCACGATTGAGCAAAACCATCGAGGGTGGACGAGGGGATCGCTATTTCTCAACGCGAATTGCATGGCGCGGAACGGCGCGGACAATGGCGTGGCGTACTTTGCGATCGTCCGCCGCCGAAAAACTGCGAGCCATCTCGCTGCGCACGAAACTGATGAACGATTCCATCTGCGATTGCATGTCCGCCATTTTGTCGCGCATATTCAGAATGATTTCAATGCCGGCCAGGTTGACGCCCAATTCGCGCGTCAAGTTAAGGATCACTTCGAGGCGCTCAAGATCAGAATCGGTGTAAAGGCGAGTATTGCCTTGCGAGCGAGAAGGCTTGAGCAAACCTACGCGCTCATACAAACGCAGGGTCTGCGGATGAAGCTTGTACAACTCGGCGACGGCGCTGATCATGTAGCCCGCTTTAGCTTTCTTTTTTGCGCGGCCAGCCATCCTCGTCTCCTTGCAGTATCACACTGTGGCGCGAGAAAAAATTTCGCGGCGCGGATCTTCCGGATCGATCTTGCTCAATTCTTTCAACAGATTGCGCACACGCTCGTCTTCAGGTTTCGGAACGACTACTTGCACTTCTACAATCTGGTCGCCGCGCTTTCCGGAATGCCGCGCAGAGGGTGCACCCTTTTCGCGCAGCCGCAATTTCTTTCCGCTGTTAGTGCCAGGTGGAATGCGGACTTGCGCGCGGCCATCGATCGTGGGCACTTCCACTTTTGCGCCGAGCGAGGCTTCCGGAACAGTGATGGGCACGACGGTAAAAAGATCATCGCCACGACGTTCAAAAAATGGATGAGGTTCGACCCTCATCACGATGTAAAGGTCGCCTGGAGGGCCGCCATGCAGGCCTGCGTTGCCGCGGCCAGCGACTCGCACGCGCGAACCCGTTTGCGCGCCCGGCGGTATGCGCACGTCGAGCGTTTCCATACGAGCGACGCGGCCTTCGCCACCGCAATTGCGGCACACGGTACGCAGTTTTCCCGATCCACCGCAGCGCGAACAGGTGATCTGGAAGCGCATCTTTCCGCTCGTCTGCGTCACTTGGCCCGAGCCACCGCAGGTAGGACAAACCTTTTCGTCACCGGGAGCCAGGCCCGTGCCGTGGCACACGTTGCATAGATCCAGGCGCGTGAAACTTAATTTTTTCACTGTGCCGCGCATGGCCTCCGCGAAGGTAATGTCGATCTGATATTCGAGGTCATCGCCGGGCTGGCGTTCATCGGAAGTTTGTGCCGCGCTGGCCCCACGAAAAAACTGGCTGAAAAGATCGCGGAAACTTGCGCCGCCGCCCGCGCCGCCGGCACCTTGACCCGGCACCCCGCCCCCGAAATCGAATCCGCCGAAATCGAAATGTATATCCTGAGGCGAGGGTCCACCACCGTAACCCGCCCCCGGAGCGCCGCCACCTTGGCCCGGCACGTTGAAACCGAATTGATCGTACATCTGGCGTTTCTTGGTATCGGAAAGCGTGTCGTAGGCTTCCTGGATCTGTTTGAATTTTTCTTCCGCGGATTTGTCGCCGGGATTCAGGTCCGGATGGTATTTGCGCGCGAGCTTGCGGTAGGCTGCGCGAAGTTCTTTGGCGGTTGCTTTGCGCGGTACGCCTAAGAGCTCGTAGTAATCCTGTTTAGTTGTCGTAGCCATGATCGATTCTTGAAACTCAACTTCTGCAGTATCGAGACAGCGATTACGTACTGGCCAGCGGCGTTACAGATTCGCCCAGCGGCCGTTCCATTCGGCAATCTCTTGCGTCTCGCGTGCCGCTTCTTCCTTTTTTTGCCGCTGCATTTCCGACGACCTTCCGGCCATCGAAGCTTCCTTGGCGTTAGCGCGCTCAAGCCAACGGTCGATCCAGCCGACTTTTTGCTCGACGGTATTCGGATCGGACTTAAACCGAAGAAAGGTGCCGGAGATTTCCACCGAACGCGGCGGGAATTCCGGCTGCACATCCTGCTGCGCGTCATAGAAAAGGCGCCGCCAGTCAGCCGTGGGCGATTCCGAAATGGAAACTTGCACGAGGAAGAAATTGTCGCGAATTTTCTGTACCGCTTGCGGTGGACCCAAACGCCGGATACCGGTGGTCGTCAAACGCTCTCTCCTCCCAACACTATTAAAACAAAATGCAGGGCGAGTGTTTAGACCCGCCCCGCATCCTTAATACTCACGCAGACGTTAATTCGGCTTCTTCGAGTCGTCTACGTCAACGAACTCGGCATCCACCACGTCGCCTTGTCCCGAGGACGAAGACTTGCTGTCGCCGGAAGGTTGGCCTTGTCCACCGGGTGCGCCGGCCGATCCTGCTCCTGCACTGGCCGCGCTTTGCTGCGCCTTGTACATCGTCTCGGCGATGCGGTGCGATACTTTGGTGAGGGTTTCCACCGCCGCGTTCAACTTGTCCACGCCGCCTTCCGTCAAGGCTCGCCGCGCTTCTTCCAGCGCTTCCTCGCCGGCCTTTACGTCTGCTTCAGCCAGCTTTTCGCGGTTCTCCTTGATGATTTTGTCGGTTTGATAGACCAAGTTGTCGAGTCGATTGCGCGCTTCCACTTCCGCAAGGCGTGACTTGTCTTCGTCGGCATGCGCATCGGCTTCTTTCTTCATGCGCTCCGCTTCTTCCTTGCTCAAGCCACTGGACGCGGTGATGGTGATCTTCTGTTCCTTGTTCGTGGCGTTGTCCTTTGCGGACACGTTCAGGATACCGTTGGCGTCGATGTCGAACGTGACGTCGACTTGCGGCACACCGCGCGGCGCCGGAGGAATTCCAATGAGATGGAATTTACCGAGCGAACGGTTTCCGCTGGCAACGGGACGCTCTCCTTGCAGCACGTGAATCTCGACGGACGTTTGATTGTCCGCAGCCGTAGAGAACGTTTCCGACTTGCGCGTCGGGATAGTCGTGTTACGCGGAATCAGCACGGTAGAGACACCACCCAGCGTCTCGACTCCCAGCGAAAGCGGGGTCACGTCGAGCAATAGAATGTCCTTCACTTCACCGCCCAACACTCCGCCCTGAACCGCGGCGCCTACCGCAACTACTTCGTCCGGGTTGACGCCCTTGTGCGGCTCTTTGCCGTTGAACAATCCCTTCACGATGTCCACAACGCGCGGGATTCGGGTGGAACCGCCGACGAGAACTACTTCGTCGATTTTATCCGGCGTGAGGCCTGCATCACTCAACGCCTGCTTCACTGGACCGACCGTGCGCTGCAATAAATCCTCCATCAACTGCTCGAGCTTCGAACGGGTAAGCTTCAGTTGCAGGTGCTTCGGGCCAGACGCGTCCGCAGTGACGAACGGAAGATTGATTTCTGTCTCCATCAATTGGGACAGCTCGATCTTCGCTTTTTCCGCAGCTTCCTTCAGACGTTGGATGGCCATGCGATCTTTGCTCAGATCGATGCCCTGCTCTTTCTTGAACTCAGCTACGATCCACTCAATGATGCGCTGGTCAATGTCGTCGCCGCCGAGGTGAGTATCGCCGTTGGTGGATTTAACTTCGACCACGCCTTCACCCACTTCGAGGATAGAAATGTCAAAGGTTCCGCCGCCGAGGTCGTACACAGCAATCGTCTCGTCTTTCTTCTTGTCGAGACCGTACGCCAGAGCCGCCGCCGTAGGCTCGTTGATGATGCGCGGCACTTCAAGACCGGCGATCTCTCCAGCCTGTTTGGTGGCCTGGCGCTGGCTGTCGTTAAAATATGCGGGGACGGTAATCACCGCTTTCGTGACTTTTTCGCCCAGGAAATCTTCGGCCGCGCTCTTCAACTTCTGAAGAATCATCGCGGAGATTTCCTGCGGGCTGTACGACTTGCCCATGATTTCAATGCGCGCGTCGTCGTGCGGCCCTTTCACTACTTTGTAAGGGACACGCTTGGCTTCTTCTGTAACTTCATCGTACCGGCGGCCCATGAATCTCTTGATCGAGTAAACGGTGTTTTCCGGGTTTGTAATGGATTGCCGCTTGGCCACTTGGCCCACTAAACGCTCGCCGCTCTTGGTGAATCCAACAACCGAAGGCGTGGTTCGAGCACCTTCCTGGTTGGGGATGACAGTTGGTTCGCCGCCTTGCATCACCGCGACAACTGAGTTGGTAGTGCCAAGGTCAATACCTATAATCTTGCTCATGAAATACGCTCCTGTGACGTCCGGCTATTGACAGCCAGAAACTCTACTAACGAGAGACGTGATAATACATGTTGAGCGCATCATTGTCAAGTATCTGTTATGGTCTGCATTAGACTGAAACATATAGACTTACCGCAGTGGACTGCCCTCATTGTCGCTACGGATGCCCCTTACTAGATCGAATCATGGCTACCAGTTTCCGAGATGGCCCAACTCCATTGCGCTTATCCTCATCATAGTTCACTGCCCGAAAAGGAAATCTGGCAAATCAGGGTCGCTGCGTCACAGCGCAATTCGCGCTACAATGCTCGCGTCTCTGAGAACAAATATCGGGAGGGCGTCATTGATTCGTCGAAATTTTCATCCGTTCAGCGGCGTGGTTCTATGCGAGTTCGCAATGGTAGGAGCGCTTGCTCTTATTTGCGGTGCGGGGATTTCGGCGCAGACGCACGCGCGCGCGCAAACTCACGCCGTCGCAAATTCCGACGCAGCCGCTGCGCCTGTGAAGTCTCTGGGGAACAGAAATGCTCCGATTACCATGGAAGTGTTTAGCGATTACCAGTGCCCCTCGTGCGGCAATTTCTACGAGAACACGCTGAAGTACATGATTCAAGACATGGTGGCGAGCGGACAAGTTTATTTCGTACATCGCGACTTCCCCTTGCCGATGCATCCGTACTCCTACATGGCCGCGCGATGGGCCAATGCGGCGGCCAAGATCGGGAAGTTCGAAGTGGTTGATGCGACGCTCTGGGACAACCAGCAAGCGTGGTCGGTGGACGGGAACATAGAGAAATTTGTAGCGGCCGCGGTTAGTCCAGCTGATTTCAAGCGCATTAAGAAACTGATGGAAGGATGCGACGTAAATCCGACTGCCTCGGCGAAACCGGTCGCGTTCAAAAATAACGGCCAGGAAGATCACGGCTGCATGTTGGATACGTATATTGAGCAGGACAAGCAGTTGGCCAAACAGATTCCCGTGACGCAAACACCGACATCCGTTATCACGGCTAAAACTCAGCGATATCCGGCCATGCCCGGCTTTGTAACCTGGCCAATTCTGAAACAATTCCTGACTTCGCTTCTGAGCCAATAGGAGATTTGTTCCAGTGTCAACGGGAAAACGCGAAACTTGGCGGCGGGTTTTTCTTTTAATAGGTCGTCTTGCGCTCGCTGGGATGTTTTTGTTCGCAGCCTACGCGAAGTTGAAGCCGCAGGCAGCCCTACCCTGGTCCGTTGCTTCGGTCCGGACTTCTCTGTCGATGTTTGCGATGCAAGTGGACTCTTACCAATTACTTTCCCCGCAGGCAGTAAGCATGGCCGCTCATGCATTACCGTTCATTGAGCTGGTGCTTGGATTGTGGCTGCTCAGTGGATTGTGGCTGCGTTATTCAACTCTGGCTACTAGTTTGCTGCTGCTGGGATTTTTCGCATTGATGGTTCGAACGTATTCGTTGGGGCTGGAAATCAACTGCGGTTGTTTTGGTCCCGGCGAACAACTCGGCAAGAAATCACTGTTGCGGGACGGCTCTCTTCTGGCTTTCTCACTTGTGGTCACCATTTGTGCTTTCCTGTCGAAGCGAAAGCGCAGTGAATCAGCAAACTCTTTACCTGCGGCGGCTTCCGAACCTCAACGGGCAAACTAATCTGCGATTCTTTCGTCCGATATCCTTGTAGATGTGGCTTCAGCGGCAGACTGCCGGTTATGAATGACGCCATATTGTGTTGTGCCGAAGCAGTATAGAATGTCGCGTTTTGATCAGGAGGCATGAATGCATCGGGTTTCGCGCAGCGCGATCCTGCACCTTCTTTCTTTTCTATTTCTAGCCGCCGCTTTCTGCGTGCCGGCATTTGGGCAAGAGCAGACAAGCGCGGCCGCCGGCAAATCACTGACCGTCGAGCGACTTTTCAGCGCGCCAAATCTGAGCGGCCGTTTAACACAAGGCATCGAATGGTGTCCCGACAGCAAGCGCATTTCGTACCTCGAACGAAAAGGCATGGGTAAAGACGCCACGGTTGAGTTGTGGACTATGGACGCGGCGACTGGGCAACGCAAAGTGTTGGTTGACGCCGCCACCTTGAAAGCAACTATGCAACCGGAGAAAGCAAAAACAACGCAGACTACGGGACTGGGCCGCGTGCAGGCAGAAAATTATCAATGGGCTCCCGGCGGCGATTCCCTGCTCTTTGTCGGAAGCAATAGTTTAGCACTGCTGGATTTGCGCACGATGATTCCGAAGTCTCTCATAACCAGCGAATCCGAAATCGAGGACCCGAAGTTTTCTCCTGATGGTAGATGGATCAGTTTCGTGCGCGATTCGAATCTATGGGTCCTCAACATATCGACGGGCGAAACCAAAGCACTTACAGAAGGTGGGAGCGAAGAAATTCTAAAGGGCAAGCTGGACTGGGTGTACCCGGAAGAGCTCGATTCGCGCACGGCTTATTGGTGGTCTCCCGATTCCTCGAAACTTGCCTATTACGAAATGGACGAGCGCCCGGTAACACGCTACCCCATCATGGACATGAGTTCGCCCGTCGGTTCGACGGAATATACGCGCTATCCCCAAGCAGGCGAGCCGAATCCGATCGTGCGTGTGGGCGTTGTAGCGGTGACTGGCGGTGAAACTGAATGGATGGACACCGGAACGAATACCGATGTTTATCTCGCTCGCGTTGATTGGCTGCACGATAGCCGGCGCATTGCAATACAGCGGCTGAATCGCGCACAAAACCAGCTCGATCTACTTTTTTGCGACGCCGCGTCCGGCGCCGCCCAGAATGTTCTCACCGAAAAGGATAAATATTGGATTAACATCAGCGATGATTTGTACTTCTTTTCCGACAACAAAAGATTTCTGTGGTCCAGCGAACGCACCGGCTTCCGCCATTTTTATCTCTACGATCTTTCCGGCAAAGAACTGGAACAATTGACCAACGGCGACTGGGAAGTGGGAGGCTTGAGCGGCTTCGGCCCGCGCTCCACGCAACCCGGCGTCGACGAAGAGCACGGCTATATTTATTTTCGTTCGAACAAGGACGATGCATTGGAGAGCCAGCTCTATCGTGTCTCTTTGCGCGACAAGAAGATTACCCAGATCACGCGTGGAGCGGGGTCGCACGCCGCTGAACTTTCGCCGGACCATAGGGAATTTGTAGATACGTACTCCAGCTCCATGATGCCGCCTCGCCAGGACCTCTACCGCACGGATGGTTCGCTCGTTGTTGCAATTAACGAAAATAAAGTGCCCGAGCTCGCCGAATATCACCTCTCGCCCGTGGAGTTTTCCGAAGTTTCCGCCGAGGACGGCACGAAGCTCTACATTTCCATTATCAAGCCCGCGAATTTTGATCCGTCAAAAAAATATCCCGTGCTCATCAGCGTGTATGGCGGGCCGCACGTGCAGATGGTATACGATGCGTGGGGCGGCCCGATTTTTCTTTGGCACGAAATCATGGCGCAGCACGGCTACATTATCTTTTCGCTCGATAATCGCGGGTCTTGGGGCCGAGGGCACGCTTTTGAAACACCCATCTTTCACCAGCTAGGCAAAGTCGAGCTGCAAGATCAGGTCACCGGGGTGAAATATCTAAAATCGCTTCCGTATGTGGACGCATCCAGAATCGGCATGTGGGGCAGCAGCTATGGAGGATTTATGACCCTCAACGCCCTGTTCAACGCGCCTGACGTTTTCAAGACTGGAGTTGCGGACGCTCCGGTGAGCGACTGGAAACTTTACGATACGATTTACACCGAACGTTACATGGGCCGGCCTCAGGATAATCCGGATGGCTATAAGAACTCCTCGCCAGTCAATCAAGCTTCACAGCTCAAAGGCAAATTAATGCTCAACCATGGAACCGGCGACGACAACGTTCACTTTGCAAATTCCACGGAATTAATCAACATGCTCATCGATGGCGGCCACTATCCTGACCGCTTGATGATTTTTCCGGGCCGCGGACATGGCCTTAGCGACCTCGCGGCGCGCTTTCAACTCATGGAAGGAATCACGAAGTTCTTATTGGAAAATCTTTAGGCGGGATGCACGGATGAGGAAACTTTCTTTCAAAGCAACTGATTTTGCCCTAGCATACTCGAATATAATGAAACTGCCAGCAACCTCATCGCTGCGGTAAGAACCCTGCTCTCAAGGAATAGAATTGCGACTATCGATGACGAGCCGCCAAATTCTGACTGTTGCCTGTATCGCCACGGGAATCCTGCTGTGCCCGAACTTAAGCGCAAAATCACAGGACAGCTCGCAAGCGGATCAAATGCCCGCGCAGAAAGCTACTCCGGCTCAAAGCCCGGTAATGGAACCCGATCCGTCCGCTCAATACCTGGAAAAGGGTTTCCAACGCCTGTACGAATTGAATTTTGACGGCGCGCGTGTGGAATTTTTTTCGTATCAGAAGAGCCGCCCGGATGATCCGCTGGGCAAAGCCGCGGAAGCAGCCAGCTATCTGTTTGAACAGTTCAATGCCAAGGGCGTTCTCACGTCGGAATTTTTCCTGAGCGACGCAAAGTTCCTGGGTGGCGTGGAGGGCGGAGCAGCGCAAAATCAGAACGCTGCGTTTATGACGGCCAACAGCCGGGCGCGGGAAATGGCCAAAGCTCGCCTAAAATCCAATCCACGCGACATTCACGGGTTGCTGGCGATAACAATCGCAGACGGAATGGAATCCGATTACGATGCGTTGATCATCAAGAAGCAGCTGGATGGCTTGAAAATGATGAAGCAAGCGGAAGCCGAAGCCAACACTCTGCTGACGATCGATCCCTCGCAACAAGATGCAAACGTGGCCTTAGGTATGAGCAATTATGTAATCGGATGCTTGCCTGGATACAAACGCGCTTTTGTGTGGTTCGGCGGAATTCATGGTGACCGCACCAAGGGCATGCAGTTAATGGCAGAGGCAGCTGAGCGCGGGCATTACCTGCAGCCCTTCGCTAAAGTCATGCTCGCCCTAGCCTACGAACGCGAGCACCAAATGGACAAGGCGCACGACCTGCTCGCTCAACTTGCTGTGGAGTATCCTTCCAACCCAGTTTTCGCACGCGAACTTACGCTCTGCGCCAGGCGCTGATTTTCCCGACTGGCTTACTGCTGTACCGCTGCACTGGCTCTACCATTTCACGCGAACGCGGTAGTCCAGCGTTGCCGCGCCATCCTTATCGACCGGAATTTCGAAGCTAATAGTTGTGGCGTCCAACTTCGTCCACTTTAAGTTTGAGTTCACCACTTCCCAGTCGCCGCCCAACGGCTCGCGCGCTTCGACAGTAACCGGCGCATCCTTGTGATTGCGCAACGTAATTTGAAATTCCATTTCATATAAATTCTTGTCGAGCTTTTTATAGTCAATCAGCTTCCGCTCGCACACGACGTCGAAAGCGTTACCAACATAAATCTTTAGCGTTTCATCCTTCGGTGTGTGATTGATCCGGTCTTCGCCGACGAATTGGATTCCCCCTTTTGAATCCACTTGATAGACGCGCACGGTTCCGGCCGGCAGCGGCATTCCCAACCCGCCTTTTTCTTCATTCTTGAAACGGTAATACACCTTCACTGGCTCCGGGATTGGGTTTCCAATTCCTTGTTGGTTGCGGTAGTAATACGATTGCCCCTCAACTGCGAGGAACTTTTCTATCGGGACGCCCGTTCCCGAAAGCAGGCTGATCTGCTTGGATTCGTTATTTTGGATGGAAGTACGCCGCCCAAGCGTGTACAGATGGTATTCGGACATATTTTCCTGCTGAAATTGAGGCGGAGCTGGGACGGCACGTTCCATTCCCGCAACTGACATTGCTTGCACAGCGATGGGCGCCACCTGATGAATCTCACCCGCCACGAGCTGCAGCTTTGCGTTTTCGTAGGACGCACCACTATTGTTCGTGAGTGTCACCCAACCATCCAAATCTCCGGTTTTTTCGTCGCGTGAGACGGTGAGCACATAGTCCGCGTTCCAGTTCATGTTATTGGTGAGATACGAGGCCTCGACTTTTTGGGCCACGGCGCCGCGATTGTCGAGCGTCCAGACAAGAGTTGGCCGGCTATACAAATTCCCAGGCATCTCAGAAAATCGATACCAGCTTGTGGGCATCCCTGTAACGATTTCATTTCCGATCTTCCATACAGGTTGGTTGTTATTGTCCGCTAGCAATATGGCTTTGGTTTCGACCCACTTGGTTGAGCTTGCCTGCTCCTCGCCATGCACCAGCGTAATTTCGCGGCCGACATACTTTTGCAAAAGCTTTTGCGCATCGAGAAGATCGTATTCGTAGTTCTGTTCCACCACTGCCAGCTCGGCAGGCTCGCTGAGCGAACGGAAATGTACGGTGGCCGGCATGATCGCGGCTGCGACGTCCTCAAAGCGTAACGGCGAAACACCAGAGGCCAGATGGATTTGCCGAACGTCGCGAATCAGCGCGAGGTTCGAGTTGTACACGGTCACATTTAGATCTACCTGGTCTTTTTGCGTGGTGGTTGCCGCATCAGCCGGCAACGAGCGTTCCTCCGGAACAGATACATCGCTGCCGTTTTGAGGTGCCGCAAACACTCGGGTGACGTTCCCCGCCGTCAGGAAAATCAGAAGAAAAGCTGCGAAATTGAAAACGCTAATACATCTGCATTCGCTTGTGGACATTCGCTGTCTCCTCGATGTGAGTTCTAAAAGATGATACTCGAAAGGCAAATGCGATTCCCGGGCGGCATGTCGTCGGTTCGTAACGTGAACCAAGCATTCAGGCGCACCATGCCTCCTCTAGTGAACGCGCTCGCCGACATAACTTGCACGCGAACCTGATAAGATTTGGTTGATGTTTACGTGTCCGGAATGCGAGCAGGCCATAAACCAGGCAAGTGTGGCCTGTCCTTACTGTGGTGCCGACGTGACCAACGCGCCCGATGGCAGCGAATTCGCCAATGTCGGCGTCCAAAACAAAAAGATAACGCCTGCCCGCATCGCGATTCTCCTTGGAATATTTCTAGCGATCCTGGCCGCCACGGCTTGGCTTGCTGTGCCTTGGAAAATTTCCGGTACGCAACCGGATGCGGAGGCGCATGGGCTGGAGGCGCTAGGAGTTATTCAACAAGCGCTCACTAGCTATCAAGGAAGCGAAGGCGGCTTTCCTTCATCCTTGGAGGGATTGGGTGATCGCGTCCGTTTTGAAGCGGAAAAGGCGCAGTCCGCGCACTATACAGTGCAATATATTCCGGGAAAACCCGAAGCAGACGGCCGCGTGAAAAGCTATACGCTGACCGCGCGAGCGGGCAATTTCGGTTACATGAATTTCTACACCGATGAGAGCGCGGTAATCCGCGGCACGCGCGAGAATCGCGCTGCTAGTGTGCAGGATCCGCCGATCAAGCAAAATCTATAGCATCGCTCGTTTTCCGGCGGTATTACTCAAACTGTACTCAGAATTTGCCGTGTAATCGCTTTTGTAGCATGCTGGATTGCAAGTGGCGCCACTAGGAAGGAATTATGATCAATTTCGGCCATTGTCCGGGAAGACGACATGAACCCAGCCACTAAACTAAACATCGAAGCTCTCGTAGCCATCGACACGCACGTCCACATTGAATCCGAGGGCGGCCATTCCGTAAACGAAGCTGCGCGCAAATATTTTGGCGCGAAGGGCGACGCCCCACGCGGCCCGGAACTCGCTGAATATTACCGCACGCGAAAAATCGCCTGCGTAGTCTTCTCAGTTGACGAGCGACTGACCGGCAGAAAACAAATCCCCAACGACGATGTTGCCGCACTCGCCGCTGCGAATAGCGACATCATGATCGCTTTCGCCAGCGTGGACCCGACGCGCGGCCCCGAAGCCGTAACCGAAGCTCGCCGATTGATCGCAACTGGAAAATTCCGCGGATTCAAACTGCACCCGCCGATACAGCAATTTCACGCCAACGATCGCATCGCGTATCCGTTTTACGAGGTCCTCGCCGAAGCGCGTATGCCCGTGATCTTCCACACTGGACACAGTGGCATCGGTACCGGCATGCCCGGTGGCGGCGGCGTGCGTTTGAAGTATGGCAATCCCATGGACATCGATGACGTGGCCGTCGATTTCCCGGATATGCCCATCATCATGGCCCATCCATCATTTCCCTGGCAGGACGAAGCTATCTCCATCTGTTTGCACAAGCCGCAGGTTTATATCGATCTGTCGGGATGGTCGCCGAAATATTTTTCGCCGACGCTCGTGCAGTACGCCAACACCTTGCTCAAAGAAAAGGTTCTTTTCGGTTCCGACTATCCGCTGATTACACCGGATAGATGGCTCGCCGATTTTGCCAAAATTGAAATCCGAGACGAAGTTCGTCCCCTAATCCTGAAACAAAATGCCGTCCGCCTATTGAAGCTCGACCAACCCGGTTAAGCAAGCCATCACGATATGTACCTGCTCGCATTCTTTTTCATCCAGTGGCAATCTTTCATGCTGATGGTTACTCTGTAACAATCCAACGATCGCTGGCGCCGGTGGACAGGCCACGTGTCAGCCACGCTGTCCTCGTCTCGTCCCCTCTAACCAGTCGGGACAGTCTCGTTCCGACAGCTTCAACTCGCAAGTTCGTGTTAAACTCCAACATCAGTAAAACTGCGGGCGATTTACTTGTCCCAAAAGTCTTAGCAGCTGCGGAGAGGTGCTGGAGTGGCCGAACAGGGCTGCCTGCTAAGCAGTTATCCTGGCAAAACCGGGATCGGGGGTTCGAATCCCCCCCTCTCCGCCATGATCGAAAGCCATCTACATCTGCAACAGAAACGAATCTTCCGGTTTGCCTCCCGTCTGGCGAACAGTCTTCGCCCGCTAATTCATAGTTTGCCCTTCCGGGGATTGCCGTTGCATCATCTTGCGATTACCAAGCATCTAGCCGTGTGATGCCGAGGAAAATTCCGTGAATCGATCGCGCATATCCAAGACTCTACTGTTCATTTTGCTGCTAGTTGCGATAGCAATATGGTGTAGCCACGCCATTGGCTCGTCCAGGGGTGCTCACGGGCGACCGCAAGCCTCCGCACAATCCGCGGCAGTTCGTCAACAGCTTAGCGACGCCGGTCAAGCTTCTCTGCGCGCGATCGTCCAGACCGGAAATCTTTCGGAGCTGCGTTGGCCGAATTTCAGCGATTACACCAAAATTCTGCAGGAATTTTATGAGTCTTACGGATATTCACTCGTGTGGGTCAATGGAATGCAGCCCACCACGCAAGCCCGCCAAGCGATTGCGATTCTGTTGGACGCCGATCAAAAAGGCTTGTCCACTGACGATTACGACGGCCCGCGTTGGACCGACCGACTGGCAAAGCTCAAACCCGCCACATCGCAACCGTCGGAAGCAGACGCGCTTCGCTTCGACGCCGCTCTCAGTGTCTGCTTGATGCGATATATTTCAGACCTGCACGTCGGCAAAATAAATCCCAAGCATTTCAATTTCGGCTTCGACATTCAGGCCAGGAAATATGACCTGGCCCAATTTGTGAAAAAGGATGTTGCCGATGCTCCGGATGTTTCGGCGGTCCTGGCCCAGGTCGAGCCTCCATATCCCGGCTATCGCCGCACGATTCAAGCCTTGCAAAAGTATTTGGTGCTCGCCAAGGAATACACCGGCGCACCGCTTCCTGCATCCGCAAAAACGATTGCGCCCGGCGACTCCTATCCCGGAATCCCGCAACTGATCCGAGAACTTCAGGTCGTGGGCGATCTTCCCGCTGACGCAACGCTGCCAGCCGATGGAACGATCTACCAAGATCCTCTCGTGGACGCGGTCAAAAATTTTCAGCGCCGCCACGGTCGCGATCCGGACGGCCGCCTCGGCGCGCAAACATTAGCAGACTTGAACGTACCCCTCAGCAGTCGCGTCCGGCAGATGCAACTAACTCTCGAACGCTGGCGCTGGATGCCCGCGAGTTACGAAAAGGCTCCCATTGTGGCGAACATCCCCGAATTTCGTCTGCGCGCTTACGATGACAATTTCAAGATCGCCTTGACCATGAACGTCGTGGTCGGCAAAGCCTTTGCGCATAGCACACCCGTGTTTGAGAACGAATTGGCATACCTCGTCTTCCGGCCTTATTGGAGTGTTCCCTTTTCGATTGCGAAAGCCGAATTCTTTCCGCAAATCACTCGCGACCCCGATTACTTGGCGAAAAAAGGATTCGAGGTGGTCGACAGCCGCCAGAATGTCGTCACCTCTGGCACAGTAACGCCTGAAATTTTCGCGCAGCTACGCGCTGGCAAACTCTTCATTCGGCAGCTTCCGGGCCCCAAAAATTCACTCGGCCTCGTGAAATTTATCTTTCCCAACGATTACAACGTCTACATGCACGATACTCCCGCGCAAGAATTCTTTTCGAAGTCACGCCGGGATTTCAGCCACGGTTGCATCAGGCTCCAAAAGCCCGCGGAACTAGCCGCATTGGTTCTGCGCGATAATCCGGGCTGGAACATCGATCGCGTTCGCGCGGCTATGAATGGTGGCACGACACAGCAGGTAAATCTCGCGCATCCAATTCCCGTTTTAATCGTTTATGGCACGGTGATCGTGACGGAGGACGGACTCGTTCATTTTTACGACGATATCTACGGATACGATTCCCAGCTCGAGAAAGCCCTCGATAAAGGTTATCCGTACCCGGGTTAATCGCCGCTAATTAGGCTCGCGGGGCAGTCGAAGCACCACTGCCGGAATCTTCCAACGTCCACGTGTATGAAGTCGGAATGGGGATAGTAACCGACACCGCCTCGCCGCAGCGCCAGAGCAGCTTTGCGTAATGTCAGCGTGTCGATTCCCGGCATGCGCAGATCAATCGCTTCGGCTTGAATGTGCAGGCTGTTCTTAGCCACTCCACTGGTATGAGCGCGAAGTGATTCATTCGTTGAAGGTGTGCGGTATCCGCAGACGATATCGATCTCACCGCCGGGATGTCCCACCGACGCCGTGAGGTCGGAGAGAATATCAAACAGGCGCGGATCGAAATGGCGGACGTCCCCCGTCCGGTGATCGCGCAGGAAATAATCCAGTTTGGCGAGAGCGCTGGGAATGTATTCGTCTCCGCGCCGGAAAACAATATCAAGCCGCTCGCCTGTATGCGTGTTGAAAAGCAACAAGCGGCCGTCATGAGCGCGGTCAAATGACGTTTGCTGATAGACCGCCGGGTGCGATTGGGCATGCGCACCGGCTATCGCGAACAAGCCCAATATCACTGCGGCAACCGATAAGTAGCGTGAAATCCTTTGAAGTATTCGCATATCTGTTTTCAATACAATTTTAACATAGCTAATGACACCGTCAGCAAATCCAAGGATTGCGCGGTTGCAGCTAACTAAATACGCTCTAACGGCCAGATCAGCACCTTCAATTCCCGGGAAAACGCGAGCAATGGCTTGGTGTTGGGCAACAGGATTCCTGCCGCCGTCGCCACCGTGTTTACTCCAATTTCAGCCTCAGCTTGTTGCAAAGGCCATGGCACATGATGAATATCTCCGCGAAAAACTTGCCCTTTATGAACGGTGTAAAGGCAATAGCGCTCCGTCAACCAGTGCTCCACAGTGCCGCCCATTGCTATTTCAACCGCTCCGACCGGCCAATAACGAGCCTTAAACTCCGCTGATCCGCGCCTCGACGCATAATCAATTGCGTCGCCGCGTTTCTCCGCTCGCATTTCCGCAAGATGATAAGGCAGGCGATAGAAAGTTCGCGCTCCCCACACCGCCAAACGGCTGCTGGCATCCAGGCTAAAGAAAAAAACGCCCGGCTTACCTCCTATCTTGACGTACGTCCTACAGTTGAGCTCGCGAAACCGCGAAGTGAAAGGCAATACGCGAACGCGCGCGCGGTTCGTCATGTGGAACGGCGTAACGCTGACCCAGCAACGTCCGTCGAATGTGTCGAGAGGAAGTTCGGGTGGAACCAAGGGTCGCAACGATTCGGTCGGCAGCGGCCAGTGCGCAAATAGCAGGTCGTACCAGCGCTGTTCCATCAACCATGGCTCGGAAGGCAGCGCCCACGGCCGATGTTCAATTATATCCAGCGGTTCCATCCCCTTTTCGACGCGTCTGCCATCTTTGGCGATAGGAAATGTTACACGTTCTTCCGGCAGCTTATACATGAATGCCCTAATTGTTGTTCCGCTGCCGATCTTCTCTAATACACAGGCTCGATCACTATGCAACGTCTTGCGGAGGTGCCTTTTATGGAGAACGCGATGTTCAAACCCTGTGACATTCTGGTGACTTCTTCCCACGTAGAGGATCGTCGAGCGCTCCTAAGGATTCTGGACGGCCTTCCGATCAACGTCTTCTCCTCCTCTACTGTAAAGCAAGCGGAGGAGGTAATGTCGCAGAAGAAGTTAGCGCTCGTTTTTTGCGATGAGCACCTTCCCGACGGCTCCTATCGCGAATTGCTGTCTCGCTCGCGTACCTCGCAGAAACATCCTCGCCTGGTGGTTACCACCCATAACGGCGAATGGAATGAGTATCTGGAAGCCACCCGTCGCGGCGCCTTTGACGTGATTCGATATCCCCTGCAGCCGGCCGATGTGGAGTTGATCGTCATCCGTGCGATGCGCGATCAGCGCGAGGCATCCGCTGCTTAAGAGCAAGGATTGGGGATTATTGCCCTGATTCGGAACCCCTATTTGCGATACTCCGCGCAAATCCTCTATAATCTGAAGGTAAACGTCAAAAACGCTATTAGAGGGGTCCGTTTCTGTAGCGAACCCTCTCACAATTCCCAAAATGATTGATCTTGCTGAAAAGATAAAAACGAAACTAAAAGCTGAAATCGCGGCTCTCGAGCACGAGCTGCACGACGAGTTGCCCAAAGAAATCAAGGTAGCTCGCGCCCATGGCGACCTCTCGGAAAACGCCGAGTACAAATACGCCAAGGAACGCCAGTCCTACGTCTCAGCCCGTCTCGGCCAGTTGCATCAACGCATGGCCGACATTTCGATGATGAATCTCTCGAACTTGCCCAAGGATCGCGCGGCCTATGGCTCTCGAATCGTGGTTCTTGACATTGCCAAGTCCACTGAAATCGAGTACAAACTGGTGACAGTCGAAGAAGCTGACGTCACCAAAGGCTTGATCTCGACTAGTTCTCCCATCGGAAAAGCATTGCTGGGCAAGAAACCGGGTGATGAGGTCACTGTAGTTACCCCGGCGGGCACGAAAGAATATGAAGTTGTCAGCTTATCCACGATTTACGATGAGGAATAGCAGGGTGGCGCCGAATCCATGTTAACCCGCACTATCGGCCGGTTTCTTGCCTGGCCCGTTGACCGCCTGGCTGCAATCATCGCTTCAACGGGAATTCCTCCGAACGTCATCACCTGGCTGGCTTTAGTCCTTAATCTGTGGGCTGGCATACTTTTTGCCGCCGGCCGTTTCGCAGCTGCTGGTGGAATGATGCTTCTTGCCGGCCTTTGCGATTTGCTCGATGGACCGGTTGCGCGTCGTCAAAATCGCGTCTCGCTATTTGGCGGATTCCTTGATTCGATTCTCGATCGCTACGCAGACCTAATCCTCTTTCTGGGAATCTTGGTGTATTACGCGAGGGTTAACCGCTTTATGTACGCGGTGCTGGCGGGCGCAGCAATGTCTGGAGCCGTAATGACCAGCTACGCGAAGGCGCGAGCCGAGTCTTTGGTACCTAAAGCCGAAGTTGGATTCTGGGATCGGCCCGAGCGCCTGGCCCTTATGATTCTCGGTGCGCTCGTCAACCGCATGCCAATCGCGTTGTGGATTCTTGCGATTGGACCGAACCTCACCGTGATTCACCGAATCGTGCACACCTGGCAGCAAACTAAAGACGGCCGGCTTCCACTCGCCGGGAACGAATCATCGGCAAATGCAGCTTCTTCGCCGAAACCCCAGATCAGCATTCCAGCGTCAGTTCAGTCTCGAAGCACAACGCCCCTGCTAACCCGCGCAGCCAAACGCGGCAGCTAGCTGCGCCTGTCCCGGAAGAAAATGTGTTGAAACAGCCGGGACCGGCGGACTTTCACTGCATCCAATGCGTGCTCTCATACTCCATGTATTTCGCCGTCTGTTCGGCGACTTCGCGGCCATAATATTTCTCCACGATGTGCAACGCCAAATCGATCCCTGAAGTAAGGCCACCCGCGGTGTAGATTATGTCGTCGCTCTGCACGAATCGCTGCCCCTTCACAAGTGTCGACTTCGGGAAACTCTTTTGAAATTGATCGTAGAACTCATGATGAGTAGTGGCTTGCTTCCCATCGAGCAACCCGGCTTTACCAAGTTGAAATGCCCCGGTGCAGACAGACATCACCACATCGCTTTCTTTGTCTCTGCGGCGCAGCCAATCCGCTAGCTTAGGGTCGTCGCGCTGCGCTCCCACTACTACGATCCGGGCTGGCGGCGCGTCGTCAAAGGTGTAATCTGGGACAATCGTCATACCGCCGGAAGTATGGATCGGATTCTTCGAGCCGCTTACTGTGAACAGCTCGAAGGGCATGGTCATCTTATCTGCCGTGCGCACGGACATGGTGTCCTGAAAGACTTCCCAAGGTCCCGCGAAATCAATCATTGTGGCGCCTTCTGTAAGCACAAATGCCACCCGAACTTTTTCGTCGGGCCCGGGCGCTACAAATTTGTGCGGCGCTGGATCCTGCGGCACCACCAGCCATCCTCTCGTCGAAGGTGCATATGCCGATGCCATCAGCAAGACCAGTAAGATAAGACCTGTTGTCAGCAACATTCGCTTTTTCATGTAGTCTTCCTCGTAAGGAAATATTAATAACCAGCGTCTGTTTTCAAAGCGCTCTGCAAGACCAGCGGTTGTTCAATTTTTGGTTCCGGAGGAACTTAGAAACTCGGAGAGAACTTGCATATAGCTGTCCGTTTCTTCCAGGAAGGCGAAGTGGCCGCTATTTTCAAAGATCACAAACTTAGCCTGCGGCACCGCATGAGCTAATTCTGCGGCTATCCGGGGAGTCACTGCGCCGTCGCCACGTCCTGCGAGTATAAGAATCGGGATCGTCAGCGACTTCAGTTTGCCGCGAAAATCTAGCTTGGCAAGCTCATCGGAGATCTTTGTATCCATGTCCGGGCCCATGATGGCGGTCGCCACGTCCATATTTACGTCTGTATCGATGACTTTCTTCGCGTTGTCGCGATTGTAGAAATAAAATAGGGCAAATAATTTTGCGCCATCAGGCTGGGCTGCCATCATTTCCGGAGAATCCGGCTTCGCTCCTTGTTTGCGGAGCTCTTCTAGCTTGCTCCAACTCTCTGGAAAAATTTCTCGGATCTCCTGATTGGCGTGATCGGTGCTCGCTTGAATCGCTTGGCCGCTGGCGCCGGAATTGGAAATGATGAGTCGGGCCACGGAACTCGGATACTTCAGCGCGTATGCTTCTACCACGTTCCCTCCCCAGGAATGGCCTAGCAAATTGATTTTGCCCAAATTCAAATTCTTTCGAAATACCTCGACGTCCTCCACCTCCTGCGCCAATGAATATTCCGTCAGATTTTTGGCTCGATCCGATTTTCCCGTGCCAAAGGGATCGTAATAGATCACCCGATAGTGGCTGCTCAGCGCCGAGAAATAAGGATGGAAATAATTGTGCCGGCCTCCGGGACCTCCCGGGATCAGCAAGAGAGGTTCTCCGTGGCCCTCGCTCTCGTACCAAACCTTATGGCCATTGACGACGGTGTAATTCCCCGGCGGGTGCGATATCGGATCTGCTTCGCTCGTTTGATTCATCTGGCTCATCTGATCTGTTTGGCCAAACCCATGCGGCGCCGCAATCAGAAGCCCCAACGCAAGAAGCCCCGCCAATCTAAGAGAACGTGTCATCTTTAAATATTCCTGGTTGCAGAATGGAGTCATCCTAGGAACATCATCGCGACGAACCGGGATGCTAGGCGAACTCTAGGGGTTGAATGTTGGAAGGTCTAGAACGCATTAAACCTGCCGCTCGGTAACCAAAATCTCAAGGAATGAGGAGATTGCCTATTTCTCGCGACTCTTGTGGCTTACGACGTAGCGCAATTGAAACTGAGTCTTATTCTCAGGAAGCCGTTGCAACCAGAACTCAAGGTCGCCAAGTCTCCCTCCTTTCATTGTAGCCGTAATAAATGGTGTGTTTTGCCAGGCATCGCTGCCAATCTTGTTGCCGGCGTATCCCGCACCGAGTTTGAATCGTCCGAAGTCATACTCAAGTTTGGCGCGCTCTAATATGTAGTGGATCCTCCCCGCGCTGTCTAACGGCAAGTATTGCACGTAATACACTTCACCACCGACTCGCTCCGTTGCATGATAAACAACGTAAGTATAAGCAAGAAAATACTTGGCGCCTTTAGCGGCGGATCCAAACGCGGTGTCGAAATAACCTCCATTGATTAGCGTCCATCGTTTTGCTTCGTATGTTGTGAATCCGGCACCGACAAGCAGTTCATGATAGTTGTTTCTGGAAAAATCCAGATACGCAACATCGGGAAAGATCCATGGCCCTCGAGCTTGCAATAACTCAACAAGATGGTACGTCGAAGCAGTCTCCATCCCCATGCGCGCCACCAGATACGTTTCCGTCTGCGCCCGAGCTGCGGAACCCCAGAGACAGGCCCAAACCAGGGCCAAGAAACACAGGAGCGTTTTGCTGTTTGATCGTCGGCGTATCGTCATCTACCCGCGCTGAATTCAGGTTCCGCTGAATCGTGCGCGAGGATAGGCACTGAAGATTGCTCGGTATAGAACGAACAAAACAAGTTGAAACAGAAGAGGATAAGTGAATCGAAAAGCGGGAACGCCGGAAACGTATCAATCGCGCGGCAAAGCAAAAGTGCGTCGCAGCTCCCGCGGAGTCGTCCGAGTATGGCGCCTGAACATTCGCGTCATGTGGCTCTGATCCGCAAAACCAGCTTCTGCGGCCACTTCCGCAATCGGCATCTCCGTCAGTGCAAGTTTTTCGGAAGCAAATTTCACTCGCAGCCGCTGAAGATACTCTCCAGGAGTTTCATCGCAGACGCGTCGGAATACTCGCGCGAGATGAACTGGATGTACGCCCGCTTCCGCGGCCAGCTCTGAGATTCGAAGCTCGCGACGGAAATCGGAATGCAAAAGATCCTTCACGCGGCTCCACCACCCGGGTTTCGCGCTCTTCTCGCGCCTTTGCACGCCCGCCGCTGCCGCGAGAAGTTCCCAAACCAGAGCATCTACCGTTAGGTCGCTAGAAATCGCTTTCGCGCAGTACTCCCGATAAAGCCGGATTCCAAGAGCAGTCAGCTCTCCGCCGCGAGAGTCCTGCAACGTATCGGGTTCAGGTCCCAACTCACGAAACTCCTCGATCCAGCCCCGCCCAATCTCGACCGTGAAAAAGCGCGCTCCGCTGGAAGCGATGCGCCCGTCGTGCTTTGTGCCCGAACGATTGAATGCAGAATTGAATGGTTGAAAATAGAGACGCTCACGTCGTCCGGATTCCTCATACCCTCCGGCCAAGACCAAACAGTAATACGTGGTTTCATGCACGTGGTAAGGGATCGTCCGTGCTGTTGAGTGGACCACCTGGCCAAAACCCAGCCCTCGCTCCTGATGCCGGCCGGAAATAGCCCCGTAGAATTCCCGGCCTTTGGGAAGCGCCACATGGCCTTGGACGGCAGGGAGATAGCTCGACATCGGCACTTGAGCAGCCATGCCAGTTAGACGTCCGCGGTACAAAAATGTAATTGGTTCGTTGTCAAGACTGACAGGTTCTGTTCCTTTGATGCTCGTTACGCAACATCTTCAGCGAATGCGCGCGAACTTCCTTCCATGCTGTATTATTTCTTCTCGGTCATTTGAACTTGAAACCTTCTCTCATCATTCATGGCGGCGCTTGGAATATTCCGGACGAAGCAGTCCCAGACTGCCGCGCAGGGATTCGTCGCGCGCTCGAAGAGGGCTGGAAAGTTTTATCTGGGTCTGGCGGTGCGATGGATGCGGTGGAAGCCGCCATCATCGTCCTCGAAGACGATCCCACCTTTGACGCAGGTTTCGGCTCGCATCTGAATCGCGATGGCCACGTTCAACTCGACGCGATTCTCATGGACGGCAAGACCTTAAAAGCCGGCGCGGTCGCTGCCGTGGAACACGTAAAAAATCCAATTCGCCTGGCGCGTCTGGTTCTAGAAAAGAGTGAACACATGATGCTGGTAGCCGCCGGCGCGGAAAAATTTGCCGTGGAGAATGGCTTGGCGCTCTCCGCGCCTGAAAAACTAATTCACCCGCGCGAGCGCGTCGCTTGGCAACGTTGTTTGGAAGATTCGCACGCGGCCGAACATCATGTAGGCCACGAACAAGGCACCGTTGGCGCAGTAGCCCTCGACCGTGATGGGAATCTTGTTGCTGCTACTTCCACCGGCGGCACTTGCTGCAAATTTCCGGGACGCGTGGGCGATTCCCCGCTCATCGGTTGCGGCTGCTACGCGGACGCCGAAGCAGGCGGCGTTTCCTGCACCGGCCACGGCGAAGGCATCATGAAAATTGTGATGGCCAAAATGGCCATCGACCTTCTTCATGACCAGCGCGTCCTCGCGCCGCACAGGGAAAAGGCCGATCCCACGTCCATCGCGCAAGCAGTGGCTGACGCTTGCGTCCGCAAACTCGCGCATCGCGCGCATACCACGGGCGGCCTCATTCTCCTCGATAGCAACGGCCATCCTGCCGCAGCATTCAATACTCCTCGCATGGCCTACGGCTACGTCGAACCCGACGGCAGTTTCCGCATCGCCCCATAGCATCCGGTCGTTCCATTCTGCCCGACAATTCAAACGACGAACTTCGTAGAGGTGCAGCATGCCCGCCGGGGCGGGCACGCTGCGCCCGCCACAAGTGCTTGGCAATAACCCATCGATTCGCCAGTTGTTTTTCCTTCGTAGCGGCGGGCCCTAGCCTGCCTGCAGGCAGGCAGGCCCGGCATCTGGTCAGGATCTAACAATATCTCCCACGGCTCAAGTTCACTGGAAAATTCGCGGACTTAATTCGTCGAAAAATCGTTACAATTAGGTAGATTCCAACTTAAAATCCGAAGGAGAAAATTATGCCGATCCGAGATGCCATCCTCTCCGAATTCGATCACGAAATGATCAGCACTCGTCAAACCCTCGACCGTGTGCCTGAGGGCAAGGGCGACTGGGCGCCCCACGAAAAATCCATGAAGATGGGGCGTCTGGCCGGTCACGTCGCTGAACTTTCCGGCTGGGCTGCCACCATCATTGGCCAGGACTCGCTCGACTTCCGGCCGGCAGGCGCTCCGCCCGTGAGCCCCACAGTGATGACTTCGCACAAGCAATTGCTCGAAGTGTTCGACAAGAAAACGGCGGAAGCGCGCGCTGCGATCGCGGGTGCCAGCGATGAGACTTTGCTGAAGCCCTGGACGCTTCTCTCCGGTGGGCAAACAATTTTCACCATGCCTCGCATTGCAGTCTTGCGTGGCTTTGTGATGAACCACATCGTTCATCACCGCGCCCAGCTGGGCGTCTATCTGCGGCTGAACAATGTTCCGGTGCCGTCGGTTTACGGTCCTTCTGCCGACGAGGGAAAGTTTGGAGGTTAGGCTAATTGTCTCCAGGGTTCGTCTCTTAGAGTGACTGCTCGTTGCTTCGGTGACTCGCCGCGTCGGCTCGTTTTTTATGAGTTGCCTCATTGCTTGCGCAACTTGCCGCGTTAGGCTGCGTTCTTAGATTGATTGCTCATCGCCTGAGTGGCTTGCCGCGTCGGGCTTCGTCTTCTTAAATTGATTTCTTTAGGTTGAATTGTTTATTTCTTGGGCGGATTGCCGCTTGGGCCCCGCCTTTGGATTGAATTGCTCGTCGCTTGGGCGAATTTTTCTTCACGCTCTTTTTAGATTGGACTCCTCGTTGATTGTGTCGCGGTGCGTGGACAAATGAAGATGATTTGCGACATTTTGGGTAGCGTCGCGAGTTCGGCGCGAAGGGCGCGGGGGGCGGTTTGCGTCGCGTCGCGCGCTAAGGTTGCGGCCCGCTCAGGGCTGAGCCCGAGCGCGTAGACGTCACCGCGCAGCGAGTAGGAATATTCGCGATAGACTGGCGCGGACTCACGCACGAGGTCCATTAACACATCCCAGACCGTGCGCGAACGGAGCAGCTTGCGCTTGTTGGCTTCGTCGCGGCGGATGCGCAGCGAGTGCCGCGCCGGCGACCCCGCTACGCGCCAGCTCCTCGCTGGCGAGCGCGGCTCTGAAGACGAATTTGCCACCGCAGCTGAGATCGCCGTGGGTTGCGATCCCGCCACAGGGGGCAGGCCCGTCACGGTGGGCGAGCCCCCCAGGTTCGGCAATTCAGCCGCGCCGGGCAGGCCGGCCACCCCCGGCAAGCTGCGCGAACCTCCCTGGTTAGCCGAGCTTGTCACGGAAGACAAGCCTGCGACGGCAGGCAAGTCGCGGGAGTCCAGGATTACTTCGGCGCATTCCTCGGCGCGAAAGGCGCGTTGCGGATCCGGGTCCGGATATTTTTTTAGAATTTCGTTTAGCGCGGCAGCATCTGCTTCGAATCCTGCCCACCAGTAACGGAATGAGTGGAAGACGATCGTTCCGGCGCTTAAAATTTTCTGCACGCGACCGGGGTCTTTACCGGCGACCTGTACGATCATGTCCACCAATTCCGCGCTGCGAAATTCCTGGCGGACAAGCGGACGCATGCTGATGTATTCGGCTTCCTCCTCCGTGTATTTGACCGGAATAGTCTCTGGCAGAGGCACGAGGCACAGTGACATTAGGGTTTGCCGGCGGCTTTTTCTGTCAGGCGTTCGCGGACGCGGTCGCTAAGGACTTTGCCGTCGATGGATTTGCCTTCGAGGCGCGAGCGGGCAGCTTTTACTACGGCGCCCATTTGTTTGAGCGAGTCGGCGCCGGCTTCGGCGATGGCGGCTTCGATGGCGCGGTGCATGTCGTCGTCCGAAGGAGCGGCGGGCAAATAGTCCTCGATAATTTTTATTTCTTTGGCCTCTTTTTCGGCGAGGTCGTTGCGGCCGCCCTTGGTGAACTGCTCGACGGATTCGCGACGCTGCTTGACGAGAGTCTGGAGGACCTGAAGGGATTCCAGATCGTCCAGCGGGCGAACTTTTTCAATTTCTTTATTCTTCAGCGCGCTCTTCATCATGCGCAGCACGCTGAGCCGCAGCTCATCTTTTTGTTTCATTGCCGCGGTTAAATCACTCTGGATACGTTCGATGTAGCCCATTCGTGGCTGTCTCCCGGGGCAAGAGTAACATACGTCCCGCGTAAAGATGGCGGACGCACACATCGAGGTTCGCGGCATGTGGGTGCAAGATTTTCGTACTGCCGCGTGACCTTCGTTCGCCGTCGACCGGACCTAAATTGTTTCGGAAAAGTGTTTACAAAAGCGAAATCTCTAATGTGTGTTCTAGACCCGGTTAGACAGGGTTTAGTCCTTTGTTTTGTGTAACATCTACTTTTAGGCCCGTGCCGGTTAGAAGTGGGCGCCCACTTTGCAAAAAAGCTCTCAATTTTGGGCAATTTCCTGGTCGCAGGGGCCAACTTCTGGGTGTTCGGAAGCGACGCTGAGAGGCGCGTCCCGCCAGCACGACCAACTCGCAGAAACCGCACCCCGCTGATTCGTCCCGCCTCACAGATACTCTCTTCGGTTGTTATGGCGAGCAGGTCCAAGGGACGCAGACCTGCGGCTCCCCCGGTCGTCCGGGGCGGAAAAACCTCTTCCCGCTAGATCGTCCGAGGCGCAGAAACCCCACTTCGCTGTCGGTTGACGAGTAGCGTTCGGGCGGCTGCGGCCCATCTTGTTTTGCGCCGATCCTAAACCAAATCTTCATCGCGATAATGATAGGAAGTCAGGAAACCAAATACAAGGGTACGAGGCGGTGGACTTTGCACGAGTACCTCATGGGGCAGTTCTTATTAGATTCCTACAAATGGTTTGTCCCCCGCGAAGGTTACGTTGTCGCGGGAGACTACGGCGACCTGGGCGGCAAAGTAGTTGGTCGGGCCTGGCTCGGCGGTGGGCCTCCGCCGACAGGAAAACGGCTCTGTAGCGCTTTTGGTTCCCAGCGCTTACGCGCTGGGCTAACTCTGTCACGCCTACGACGTTGGTAAACGCAACACCGGCCGCGCAGAGCTAAGCGATCGTTCCGTCAAGAAATTCGTTGGAAACGTATGTGAAGCTGACCGGGCTCGCTGCGCGAAAGCGGCTTGCTTGGGTGTGCAACTGGTGCTACCTTGCCGGGTTCGCGGCGGCCAAAATGGCTGGCGCGGGATTTAGCGGTGGCAGAAAGCGCGGAATTGAACGGCGGCGGAAGAGCGCAGGACACCGGCACAGCGGCTAAAGACTGGGGAGGTGGTGAGGATGGCGACGGCGAAGAAACAGTGGAGTTCTACTGCGCCGCCTGGGGAATTCCATCCTTATATTCCGGCTGAGGAGAGCATCGCGGAATTTACGCTGCGCGCGGTGGTGCTGGGGTCGCTATTTGGATTGCTGTTTGGCGCGGTGACGGTTTACGTGGGGCTCCGGGCGGGGCTTACCGTATCTGCTTCGATTCCGATTGCGGTGCTATCGATCAGCATTTTGCGCGCGTTTGGGCGCTCGACGATTCTGGAAAACAATATCGTGCAGACTACCGGGTCGGCCGGAGAGTCGCTGGCGGCCGGAGTGATGTTCACGATTCCCGCGCTGATCTTTCTGGGCTTTGGCACGGAATTTACTTTCTGGCGAATTTTTCCTCTGGCGCTGCTAGGCGGGTGGCTCGGTGTGCTGTTCATGATTCCGCTGCGGCGGCAGCTTATTGTGAAAGAGCATGGGAACCTGACGTTCCCGGAAGGCACGGCTTGCGCGGATGTGCTAGTGGCGGGCGAGCGCGGCGGGTCGTTTGCGGGACGCGTGTTCTGGGGACTGGGGCTCGGCGGCGCTTACACTTTTTTCATGAACACAATTCAGGCGTGGAACTCGCAGCCGGAGGCGCGTCCACACTGGTTTCCGGGGGCGTCCTTTCGCGCGACGATTACTTCGGAATATCTGGGAGTGGGTTACATCATCGGGCCTAAGGTTTCGGGGATTCTTTTCGCGGGCGGAGTGATTTCGTGGCTGCTGGTGATGCCTGCGATCCAATTTTTCGGACAGCTTGCGGGGAACACACCGATTTATCCGTCAACGATTCCGATTCCGCAAATGACGCCGGACGATATGTGGCGGCAATACATTCGTCCGATGGGCGCGGGAGCGGTGGCCGCGGCGGGGCTGATTACGCTGCTGCGCACGCTGCCGACAATTATTTCCGCGCTGCGCGCGGGGCTGAAGGACGTTCGCGCGCAGCAAGCTGGAGCGGGGCAAGCAAAAAACCGGCTGGATGATGATGTGTCGATTCGCACGGTGATTATTGGGTCGATCGTGATCGTGGCGATGATGTGGGTGATGCTGACGTTTGATCCGATCAAGGGGGCCAGCACAACCTGGTACCAAAATTTGCTGGCGGGACTTTTTGTGGTGGTGTTTGGATTTTTGTTTGTGACGGTGGCGTCACGGATCAGCGGACTGCTGGGAAATTCTTCGAACCCGGTGAGCGGGATGAGTATCGCGACGCTGATGGCGACGTGCGCGATATTTTTTGTGGCTGGGTGGACCGCGCCGAACTATGCAGTGCTCGCGTTGGTGATTGGGGGCGTGGTGTGCACGGCGGCGGCGATTGCGGGAGCGACTTCGCAGGATCTGAAAACCGGCTACCTGGTGGGGTCGACGCCATTCAAGCAGCAGATGGCTTTGCTGATTGGCGTGACGGTGTCAACGATTGCTATCGGCGCGACGCTGAATCTGATGAACACCGGGCTGGAAAAATACTTGCCGGTAAAAATTCCGGTGAATGTGGAAGCGTTGGCTACCGGCGTGAAGGTGGAGCGGAGTTCGATTACATATCAGGGGGAAAATTATGTGCTGATCAACGCGTTGGGATCGGCGCAGGTCTCGGACGGCGAATATTTGTACGATCCGGCGACGAAAGAAATTGAGATTCAGTGGGTGCAAGGGATTGGCAGCGACAAGGCTCCGGCGCCGCAAGCGCGTTTGATGGCGACGGTGATCAATGGGATTCTCAACCAGCGTTTACCGTGGCGGCTGGTGTTGATGGGCGTGGCGCTAGTGCTGGCGGTGGAAATTTTGGGCGTGCGTTCGCTCGCGTTTGCGGTGGGCGCTTATCTTTCGATTGGAACTACGGCGACGATGTTTGCGGGGGGGTTGGTGCGTTGGCTGGTGGAGGTTTCGTCCAAAAAAACGGAAGAGGGAGAAGCGAGCCCCGGCGCGCTCTATTCGAGCGGCTTGATTGCGGCTGGGGGAGTATTCGGCTTGCTCGGGATTGTGATCAATCTTTTGCAAGATCCGGAAATTTCCACGCACGTGCCGAGATGGGTGACCACCGCGTTCCATCTGCCGTGGCGCGCGGATTTGTTTGCGTTTGGGCCGAAGATCCTCGGATCGCTGGCTACCAGCAATCTTTTTGGACTCTTCATGTTTATCCTACTTGCAGCCTCGCTGTTCTACTTTGCGCGGAAGAAGTTAGACAAAACATAGCCCGGCACGTCGAAAGTTAAAAGGAAATCACAAGGACCAGCACTGCCTCCTAGAGGGTCTTTGACTACTATGGGCGCAGCCTTTACACTTCGTGTGTGCCAACCTTTTCGCGCGGATACGGGCATCGCTTTGATTTAAGCGGGTATTTTCCGCGCGCCATCAAAACCATTTGCATCATCTGCATTTCTGTTTTTCTGCTGCAAACAATTTCGGCGCTGCTCTTTCACGAAGCGGGAACAAGATTTTGGTTAGGTTGGTTCGGGTTAACGCCCTACGCGGTGATTCCTGGTTTGCGAATCTGGCAACCGTTTACTTACATTTTTCTTCATGGCGGAATCCTCCACATTCTTTTCAACCTGCTGTACCTCGCGATGTTCGGGGCTGACCTGGAACACACCTGGGGCGCGCGGCGTTTTTACATCTATTTTTTCGTATGCGGCGTAGGGGCGGGAATCGTTGACATCATCGTGAAGCTTTCAATCGATCCGCACGGACGCGGGACGGCTCTGATACCAACGATTGGAGCTTCGGGAGCGATCTACGGCGTCTTATTAGCGGTGGCTATCGTGATGCCACATCGCCAAGTCTGGGTATTTCCGCTGCCGGTCACGGTTTCCATGCGAATTTTTGTGATCGTGATGGGAGCCATCGAATTTTTCACCACGATTGGGTCCACGGGCGATGGCGTGAGCCACGTTTGCCATCTTGGCGGAATGCTGGTGGGATATATTTATCTGCGGCGCGGGTCGTACCTTTACAACTATCGGAATTTTTTTACGGATTGGAAACGCCGGCGCCTGCGGAAGAAATTCGAAGTGTACGTCCGCGACCACAACGAGAAGCCGCCTTCCAATCCTGACAACTGGGTGAATTAAGGACCGGGAAAACCGAAGATGCCGGGCTGACGTCCGGCCTGCCTCCCGGCAGGCAGGCGCTACAAATTCCAAGAAAGAAATTACCCGCCGATTCGGATCAGCTTCATCAGGTTGGTAGAGCCGGTGGTCCCCAACGGTGTGCCGGCGATTACGCCCACGATGTCGCCGCGTTTCACCAAATGTTCTTCGAGCAAACGCGCTTCGGCGGTTTCCGCGAGCTGATCGACGTCGTGGACGCGATCTATGGTGCGCGGCAGCACGCCCCAGAAGAGGCTCAGCCGGCGGCGGGCTTCCTGCACCGGCGAAAACGCAACGATGGGCGCACGCGGGCGATATTTTGAAACCAAGCGGGCGGACGATCCTGATTCAGTGAAGACGGCGATCACTTTCATGTTCAATTCTTCGGCGGCATGGCAAATGGCTTCCGCGATGGTTTCACTGATCAGCAGGTCGCCGGAGATCGAAGGGCGCGGCAATGACGTGACGCTGGCTTCCGCCTCGCGAATAATGCGGTCCATCATCACCACCGATTCGAGCGGGTAACTTCCCGCAGCAGTTTCGCCGGATAGCATGAGCGCGTCGCTGCCATCGAAAATTGCGTTGGCCACGTCGGAAGCCTCCGCACGCGTGGGCCGCGGATTTTTCTGCATGGAATCGAGCATCTGCGTGGCGGTAATCACGGGAACCAGAGCATCGCGCGCGCTGGAAATAATGCGCTTTTGCACGACGGGCACTTTCTCCAGACTCATTTCCACGCCCAAGTCTCCACGCGCGACCATCACGCCGTCGGCAACTTCGAGAATTTCCTCCAGGTTGTCGATGGCTTCCGGCTTTTCCAATTTAGCGATAATGGGCGTGTCTTTTCCGGCGCGGGCGATGGCAGACTTGGCGGCCCGAACGTCGGCCGCGGTGCGCACAAAACTCTGGGCCACGTAGTTTGCGCCCATCTGCAAGCTGAATTGCAAATCGCGGCGATCCTTGGGGGTGAGCGAAGGAATCTTCAGTTTCACGCCGGGCAGATTGATTCCTTTATTTTCGCCCAGTTCCCCGCCGTTTTCCACCTGGCAGACGACCTCTTGGCCCCGGGTGGAAAGAACACGCAACGCGATTTCGCCGTCGTTCAGAAGAATGCGGTCGCCTTTGCGCACGGATTCCGGTAACGCGAGAAAAGTTGTGCTGACTCCTTGCTCTGTGCCGATTACCTTCTTGGTGCTAATAACAAAACGCTGGCCGAAGTGGAGGTGCACGGGCTTGCCCTGCTGCAACGCACCGGTGCGAATTTTCGGCCCCTGTAAATCCGCGAGGATTGCTACGGGCTTGCTGTAGCGCGCGGAGGCTCGGCGGACATAATTTATGAGACGGGTTTTTTCCTCGGGAGTACCGTGGGAGAAGTTCAGACGCGCGACATCCATGCCCGCATGCAGCAGCGCATCAATCATTTTTTGAGACGAGCTGGCAGGTCCTAAGGTACAGACGATTTTGGCCCTTCGAAGATTTTGCACGATTGTTATTTTGTCACAGCAAACGAGGCGACGACCCCGTAGAGGAACTCAACTCCTTTGCGGAAAGAATCTATTGGAATGCGTTCATCGTCTGCATGCATGCGCATCAAATCGTCTTCCGTAAGCGGAAAAGGATCAAGCCCATATGCTTGCACGTTGCGCATGCGCAGGCGCGCTGAATCGGTGGCGCCGGTGGACATATACGGAACTACCGGCGCGCCTGAAAATTCCTGAGCGCTTACATCCTTTATTTTAGCGTACAAGTCAGACTCAAGCGATGAAGAGGGAGCGGCTTCTCCGCCATTTGGTTGCGTTTCAAAGCGAATTTGCGGATCGCTTACGAGCTGCTTTAGCTTGCTGACCAGCGGGTCGAGCTGATCGCCGGGGAGAAGACGTATATTCAGAACCCCGCGCGCTTCGGAGGGCACCACATTTTGCCGGATGCCGGCCTGAAGCATCGTAGGAGTCGCGGTGTCGCGCAGCATCGCATTCCAGATCGGATTGTTGTTGGAAACCCATCGGGCTGCATGCTCCGCGCGATCCGAACTTTCCAGCGCTAGCAGCCATTTGCCGGTCTCTTCGTCTTCCAGCGGAGCAATCCCTTCAAAATAGCCGCGCGTGACGGAATTGAACTGCACCGGCGCTTCATACGAGCCGATTTTGCCGATCGCGGTGGCGAGATGCGTTACCGGATTATCTTTGCGCGGAATCGAAGCGTGGCCCGAAGCTCCCGTCGCGATCACATCCACGTTAACGGCAACCTTCTCGGAGGCTTGCACGCCGATGTATTGAACCTTTCCGTTCTTCAAGACCGTGTGGCCACCTTCATTAAGCGCAAAGCCCGAAGCAATTTTGTCCCAATGTTTTTCAACGGCGAATTTCATTCCGAATTCTCCGCCGGCCTCTTCGTCACCTTCGGCGAGAAAAATCACGTCGCGGTTTAATCGCGTCTGTGAGCGCTTCAATGCAATAAAGACTGCAAGATTCGCGGCCAGCATTCCTTTGTCGTCAATCGCGCCCCGTCCGTAAAGGTAGCCGTCTTTTATTACGGCGGCGAAAGGGTCCACGGACCATTTGGCTTTATCGATGCCGACCACATCCAAATGAGCCATCAAGAGCAGCGCACGCGAAGGGTTGGGCATGGCGCTGGAGGAAAGGCGTGCGACCAAGAATCCGCGGCCCGGGGTGCTCTCGAAGATTTCCGATGGAATTCCTTCGCGTTTCAGGACATCGGCAATGTATTTGGCGGCTACGATCTCGTTACCCGGAGGATTGGTGGTATTGATGCGAATCAGGTCTTGGAGCCAAACGAGCGCTTCGCCTTGAAGTTTTACGATGTCCGCGCTAGGAGTAGCGGGTGGCTGCGCCAATTGCGATGCCGCGCCCTGCCCCGCGCTATTTGTGGCCCAACAAAGCACGCCGCAGAATGCCAGGACAAGAATTCGGACGTTCGAACGCGCCATTCTTCCGTTCTCCTAATTGAATGTGAATTACAACGATAAGCAGATTAGCAATTCATATTATCATGGCATCAGGAATCAGCCGGGGCGCTTGGGGCGAGGCGTTTTCTGGATGGCAATAGACCATCCGAAAAAGGCTTTGGCAGCATCAAAGCGGGAGGGGGGAATCCATGAGTTTGAGGATGTGGACTCGGGCCATTTTCTTGGGAGCTTTGCTGGCAGCTTTAGGCATACCTCCGGGTACTTTGACCGCTCGGTCGCAACAAGAGGAAGGGCCGCAAAAACCTGCGCCGGCGCAGCAGCCTGCCACTCCGCCTCAACCCACTGGGCAGCAACAACCGTCGCAAGCCGGGCAGCCGCAGTCGCAAGCGCCGCAAACGTCTATCGCGGTGGAATCGAACGTGGTGAATATCGACGCGGTGGTGACGGACCAGGAAGGCGACATCCTGACGAATCTGAAGAAAGAGAATTTTCGAGTACTGGATAACAACCAGCCGCAGCAGATTTCGAATTTCGCTCCGAGCGAAGCGCCGATCACGATCGTGATTTTGATGGAATTCAGCCAGTTAGGCGGCGAGTGGTTTGCGTATGAAGCGAAGAGCTGGGCGTACAATTTTCTGGGCCACCTGAACGATAAAGATTACGTCGCACTGAAGATTTTTGACCTGCAAACGCACGTGGTGGTGGATTTCACGCGGAACAAACAAGAAGTGGCGCAGGCGGTAGCGGGACTTTACTTTCCCAATTTTCATGAGGCTAATCTTTTTGATGCCCTGCTGGAAACGCTGGACCAGCTTCGGGATGTGAAAGGGAAAAAGTCGATCCTTCTGCTGGCAAGCGGATACGACACTTTCAGCAAACACACACTGGATCAAACGCTGCGGCGCGTGAAGGAAACGGAAGTGCCGATTTTCAGCGTGGGAATGGGTGAAGAGTTGAACGTGCGCAGATTCAGCGGCGGAGACAATATCGGATATCTGCAGGCGAAGAATCAGCTAACCACTTTTGCCGAACTTACCGGAGGATATGCGTGGTTTCCGCGATTCCAGGGAGAGATGGGCAGCATCTTCAACAGCGTGGCGGAATTTTTGAGGAGCCAGTACACGCTGGGCTTTACGCCTTCGAGCGCCCCGGACGGAAAATATCACAAGCTGAGGCTTGAGATTGTGGACGAGCAAGGCAATCCGATGCTGCAGCCCGACAAAAAGGGAAAGATGAAAAAAGTGATCGTGATAGCTCGCCAGGGCTACACTTCACCGAAGCCCACGTCCGGGGATTAAGTTTTTCCGGCCGACGAGTCACGACTGAGGTCGCCGCAAGATAACGCCGAGGATCGTTGCGGCAATCATCAAGCCGAGAAGGATCAAAGCGGCGCGTAGCGACCACATCAGCCAGGTAGCGACGAAAAGAAGCGCGAGCCAGAGAGCGTTCATGGGACGCATATATCCCATGATTTCGGCTCGCTTATCGCTGCTTTCGGTGTGTTTGGGTTCTTCTTCCATTTCTTACCAGTATATTTTCCGCGGCTGAACTGTAACTTCCAAATTATTTTGTGAGGATGCGCAGGTCGCGTCCGGTCATTTCAATCGGCTCGGCGACTCCGAGCACTCCCAACATGGTGGGGGCGATATCGCGGAGCGAACCGCCTGGAGCTAGTCGCGTTTGGCCGTCTTCTGCGAGCAAAATAAATGGTACGGGATTCGTAGTGTGATAGGTGTGGGGCTCGCCGGTGACGGGATCGGTCATCATTTCGGCGTTGCCGTGGTCGGCGGTGATGATCCACGCGCCGCCGCGGGGACGCAGCGCGTGAAAAATTTGTCCCAGACACGTATCCACGGTTTCCACTGCTTTGATGGTGGCTTCCAGATTTCCTGAGTGGCCGACCATGTCTGCGTTTGCAAAATTCATGATAATGGCGTCGAACTCGGCTTTTTCTATGGCGTGGACTACGGTTTCGGCGATTCCTGCGGCGGACATTTCCGGCTTCAGATCGTAGGTGGGAACTTTCGGGGACGGAACGAGGATGCGTTCTTCGCCTGGAAAGGGCTTCTCTACACCCCCATTGAAGAAATAGGTGACGTGGGCATATTTTTCGGTTTCAGCTACGCGAAGGTTTTTGAATTGCAGCTCAGCAAAAACGTTGGCGAGGATGTGTTCGAGCTTTTCGGGAGCGAGAAGATAGCGCAGCCAAGGCCAGGTTTTTTCGTACTGAGTCATGGCGACGAAGAACAAGTTTTTCGGCCGATCAGGATCGACAATTTTGTCGAAGAGGGGTTTCATTTGTTGGGTTTCACGCAGCCGCATTTGCAGGAGGTCCATGGCTTTGGCTCGATTTCTGATCTGCGATGTTTCTCCCTGCTCTGAGATCACCAAGCCGCTGGGAATGTGTGTGATGCGAACCCCAGGATACTGGCCGGCGGAATCAGGAGGAGAGAATGTGTCGATGCGCAAATCCTTAACATCAACTCGTATTTCAATATCCGCTACCTCGCGAGGTTCGATTAAGGCGCGCGTCATTTGGCGGGCGCGGTCGGCGCGGAAATTGAAGAAGATTACGACGTCGTCATCTCGGATTACGGCGCGTGGAACCGCTGCTTTCCCTGGCAAAGGGTCAGTGGTGATCACCGCGGGGATAATAAATTCGTCGGTGACGCCTTTTTCGTAGCTGGCGCGAACGGCCGCCGCGGGATCTGTAAACTTCACTTCTGAAGCGCCGTGAACGATGGCGCGATAGGCTTTCTCCACGCGTTCCCAGCGATTGTCACGGTCCATGGCGTAGTAACGGCCGCTGACGGTGGCGATTTGGCCCACACCTAGCTCGCGCATTTTTTGTTCGAGCTGCTGGATAAACTCAATTCCACTGTGAGGAGGGGTGTCGCGCCCGTCCATGAAGCAGTGGACGAAGACATTCCTAACTTTATTTTCGCGCGCCATTTTCAGCAGGGCGAAAAGATGGTTGAGGTGCGAATGAACTCCGCCATCGCTGACGAGGCCGAGCAAGTGAAGCTGACGAACGCGGCCACGTTCCATGGCTTGGAGCAAAAGAGGCTGGCGATGAAATTCGCCGTCGGCGATTAGCTGATCGATACGCGTGCTGTCCATGTGAACGATGCGGCCGGCGCCGATATTCAGGTGGCCGACTTCGCTGTTGCCCATTTGTCCGACGGGGAGGCCGACGGCGGGGCCGGACGTTTGGATTAGGGTGTTGGGAAAATCCTTGAGGATGCGATCGTAGTTGGGTTTGCGCGCGAGGGCGATGGCGTTGCCTCTGGTTTCGGCGCGATAGCCCCAGCCGTCAAGCACGGTGAGGACGATTGGTTTCGGGCGTTTAGTCATGTGGCGCCCAACAGGCTAGCACGGCGGTCAAATCTGGTGGGGTCTTGAAGGCGCACCGTCTGGTAGGCGAGGCCCTTTCTGATTACACCTCTGGAAGATGGTGAGTCTAGAACTCCACGCGGGCTTGGAAGGCGATCATGCGGGGGGTGCTGTCTCCGCCGAGACCGACGCCGAGTAGGCCGGTGGGTGGAGAGGTGGTGTAGGTGAGGGCGCCGAAGCCGGTTTGGGTGGAAGGCTTTCCGGGGATGCCGGCAAGCACCATGCTCGGAAGTCCGAAATTCGGATCGTTGAACAGATTGAAGAATTGCGCTTCGAAGCGAAGCTTTACGCGTTCGGTCAACGGAAACCATTTTGTGAGATAGAAGTCGCTCCACACAAACTGCGGGCCGCGCAAAGAGTTGCGGCCAAGATTGCCGAATTGGCAGGTCTGCGCGCTGTCTCCGCCATTGCACGCGCCGGTGCTGGGATCCACGGTGGAGACGAAAGCATCGGGATTGAGCCACTGAATTGTGCCGGGTTGAGTGACACCTGGAATCGAATTGTGATCGTAGAGCGGGACGCCGGGAACAACGCTGGCAAACTGTGGTCCGCCGCCCTGCACGATCCCATTTCCGTTTGCCGAATACGGCGTGCTCAAAACGGAAAATGGAATGCCACTGTGCCAAAACGCCGTGCCGGAAATTTGCCAACCGTTCAGCGCATAGCCAAGCGCATGACTGCCCACTTTTAGCGGTAACTCATAAACATATTCGGCGGTGAGATTGTGACGGATGTCGTAATCGCAGGGGCCATAATTTCGCGCGAGACCTCCCGGTAGAGGCGACAGCACGGCGCCCGCGGCAAATTGCAGAAAGCCTCCGTTAGAAACCTCGTCCATGCATTTGCTGAAGGTGTAATTGATTTGGCCTTGCAAGCCATGGCTAAGGCGCTTGGTGGCGGTGAGTTGAAGGCCGTTATAGTAGCTGCTGGCGCCGGTGGAAAACTGCGTGACCGCGCCGAAGCGGGGATCGGTTGGTTGTAAGTAGGGAAAGGGCGCGAAACATCCTGGACAGACTGTTTGATAGCCGTTTACTTGCGTTAAGTAAGGCTGATTCAGCGCTCGCGTGCCGACATATTGCGCGCGGATGCTGGCGGTGGCGCCGAACTGATGCTCGATTCCCAAACTCCACTGCATGATATAGGGAGCGCGGAGCTTTCCGGTTGGGACGGCAGCGATCGCAACCGGCGGAAGACATGCCGATGGATTCGCTAAAGGAGAGGCGCAGGAAAGTTGAGCTTGAGGAAAGCCTGCGGTGAAGACTTGATTGGCGGCGATGGTGGAGTCCACTGCGCTATTGGGAACACCTGGTGCGATGGCGGTACCGCCTACGGTGCCGAGCAGGCCGCCTTGAAAAGTTTGTACGTACGGCGGATTAACGCCGACGACATCGGCGACGCTTCCCGGCAAGATGTCGCTGAATAGACCGAAGCCGGCTCGAAGCACGGAATTCTCAGCGAACTGCCAGGCAAGAGCGGTTCTGGGCTGCCAGATCGCGAGAGGAGTTCCGGAGAAGACGTGGCCGAGGCCGGTCTGGATCGCAGCGTCGAGCGGCTGGTTCACATCATGGGAGATGGAAGCGAACGAGCCGCGCAGGCGGGCGATTTCGTCATGCGGGTTGAGCGGATTTGAATTTAGCGTGCTGCGCAGGCCGATGGTCCAAGTGAGCGCCGGAGTGAGACGCCAGGTATCCTGGGCGTACAAATCGAGATTCAGAAAATTGAAAGGCTCGTTGGCCGAGGTGGGGAAGGTTTTTGTCGCGGTGGAAGCGACTCCGTAAATATATTGCGGCAGCGTGGTGTAGATGACGGTGGGAACGCTACCTTCGCCAAAATCGTAATCATTCAGGCGAAGGATTCTGGTGTTGGTTCCGAACCTGAATTCGTGCGCACCATGGCTCCAGGCCAGGTTGTCGTTGATGAAAAAACGGGAGGCACGCCGTCCTTGGACCCACGTGTTATCGAGGCCGCCAACGGTGGTGAAAGGCGCGTTGGCGCCGCTTCCTTGCAAGGCAATTGGAAAAGCTGCGAGGGTTTTCTGAAAATCGCTCGGCGCGAAGAGGCTTTCGTACCAGGAAAATCCTGGGTTGAAATAGTTCACCAGGCTCGGTGAAAAAACATGGGCATAGCCGGCCGCTAATGAATAGAGCGGTTGCGGTGAAACGGAATCAAATATTGAGTTGATGGGATCGGTGTAGGCGGCCTGCACACCGGTGTCAGCCTGAAAACGGGTCCAGGCGGTATTGTTTGCGTCGATGTTGTAATCCAGGCGAACTGTTTGGACTTGTTCGTGATCGTCGCTGGAATGTGAAACGCTCTGGCGGTTAGCGCAGCCGTTGCCGTCGGGCGGCGTGCCAGATGCGGCGCTGCCGCCAACGTTGAAAGGACAGCCAAGCACAGCGAGCGGTGTGCCGTTTAAGTTTCCGTAAAGTGAAAACATTTTTTGATAGAAGGGCACCGTCTGCGGCGCGGCGGGGTAAATTGCGCCAGTAACAGAATCCTTGCCGCCGAGCGGGAGTTCTTGAAGAACGTAATTTTGAAGCGCAGCGGTTGGCACGGTTGTGGGTGTGACGATCGGAAGGGCGATGCGCACCCATTCGCTGTCGAAGAAAAAGAATAGTTTGTTGTGAATGATGGGACCGCCGAGACTGCCCCCGAAATGATTCACCGTGGAGCGCGGCTTGTGATTGCCCGGCGTCGCGTTGGTGAAATAGTCGGCGGCATTTAAGAGCGAGCCGTTCCAGATTTCGTAAAGATTTCCGTGGAACTGGTTCGCGCCCGATTTGGTGACGTAATTGACTTGGGAAGCGCCGTATCTTCCCTGATCCACCGAGTAGGAAAGCGTGTTGACGGTTACTTCGGAAATCGAATTTAGGCCCAGCACGAGATTGGTGGAAAGTCCGCTGTTCAGATTCGTGAGGGGATCGTTGGTTTCGAGACCGTCCACGATGTAGCCGTTTGAGAGAGCGGGCAGGCCGTTGAACTGCACGTTGCCATAACCGTTTGAGCCTCCGACAAAATCGTTTCCGCTGCCGGCGGTGTTGATCAGCGCGCCTGGCGCGAACTGCAACGGGTAGGTGAGATCTCCGCCAGGATTCGGAAGGTTTTCCAACTGCGGGGCGTTCAGATTGGTGGAAGTATTTGCGTTTCCGGGATTGATGAGCGGAGGCGCAGCGATGACTTCCACCGTCTGGCTGGATTGCGCCAGTTTAAGAATAAAGTTAACCGTTTGTTTCTGTCCTAAACCGGAGAACACGTTGTCGCTTTGCTGCGGGTCGAAACCTTCTTTCTCAACTCTTACCGAGTAAATACCCGGCTTTAGCTGGGGGAAATTGAAGCGTCCTTCGCCATCGGTTTGCAGAGAGCGCTGCAAGCCATTTTCGCGATTGGTGATGGTGACTGTGGCATCTGGAATGGCGGCGTTGGTAGCGTCGCTCACTTGGCCAACGATTGCGCTAGTAGTTTCGCCTTGAGGAAAAGTTGTCTCAGGCAAGGCGAAAAGAAACGACAATACAAAAACAAATATCGAAAAAGCGTAACGCAACATAGATCGCTAACTTCCTCTTAGGCCTTTTCAATCTGTTAACCATACTTAATACAAGATATTAATGCAAGTGAATAAGAAATTGGGGTTTAATCGCGCGGATTCACAGTTAGAACAATTCCGTTTCGCGAATGCTCAGGCGAGTTGGAGCAAAGAAAAATATCAGGTGGCATCGTGATGGGCGAGATTGTGTTGGCGCAAGAGGTCTTTGCCGAAGTCGTTGCCGTTGGGGTACGCACTACGCAACGGACGTGTTTGGACATTTGGCGGAAACGTTCGGCCATACCGGCGGCGGTTTGTTCCTGCTGGCAGCTCTTTTTTGTCGCGGCTAAAGCCGCGAAACAAACATCAAACGCCTATGACGCGGCGGGCCCAACGGCCGATGATGGGGTAGGCGGCCCATTCGCCACGGCTGGCCTTTACCCCGTAGAAAATCGCGAGCACAAGATTTACACCCATAATGCCAACCACAGCGAGCCACAGAATGGCGAATCCCAGAAAAAATCCAGGAGGAGGCGGCTGTGATGGAACTGATTTTGCAGCGTGAGAAAATACGACGGAGAATATTGTGAAGAACCAAACGATCATGGCGGCGAACCAAAGAACCATGAGGATCAGTTGCCACAACAAGGCTTGCATGGCGTGAAAAGCAACGAATTTCGAGTCGCGCTTGACGAGATAAATTATGAGGGGAGCGATCCACCAGGCGACAAGCTGAAGAACGTGAGCGAGCGTCGCCATAGTTTTTTCGTCGCTGGTGATTTCGGGAAGCGCGGCCGATTCATTCATCGTGTAAGCCTCAGACTTCGCGGCGGGCGCCTTCTGCCGGCCCTACTTGGCGCGGAGGGCGCTGGACGGGATGGGCGGAGAGGGCTTTGAAGCCAGGGAAGACGGCGTCTTCACCGAGGCGCTCTTCGATGCGCAGGAGCTGATTGTATTTGGCGATGCGGTCGGTGCGCGAGGCGGAACCAGTTTTGATTTGGCCGCAGCCCATGGCCACGACGAAATCGGCCAGGAAAGTGTCTTCGGTTTCGCCGGAGCGGTGGGAGACGATGGAAGCGTAATTTGCTTTGCGAGCCATTTCCACGGCTTCGACGGTTTCGCTTACGGTGCCGATCTGATTGAGCTTGATCAGGATGGCGTTGCCGACTTTTTCGGAAATACCGCGGGCGAAAATTTTTGGGTTGGTGACGAAGATGTCGTCGCCAACGAGTTGAATGGTCCTTCTCTTTTCCATTTCTGCGGCTGGCGATCTGCCGAGCTCGTGAGTGAGGAGCTTCCAGCCGTCCCAGTCGTCTTCCGCGAGGCCGTCTTCGATTGAAACGATGGGATATTGCTGAACCCAAGATTTCCAGAACTCGACCATTTGTTCGGAAGTGCGCTCGAACTTGTCGGATTTTTTGAAGACGTATTTTTTCTTGTCACGATCGTAGAATTCGCTGGCGGCGGGATCGAGCGCGATGGAGATCTGTTCGCCGGGTTTGTAGCCCGCGGCGGTGATGGCTTCGAGGACGCGTTCGACGGCTTCGACATTTGATTTTAGATTTGGCGCGAAGCCGCCTTCGTCACCGACAGCGGTGGAGTAGCCATTTTTCTTGAGCACGGCTTTCAAGTTGTGAAACACTTCGATGCCCCAGCGCAGAGCTTCGCGAAAACTGGGCGCACCGAGTGGCATGACCATGAATTCCTGGAGGTCCACGGAATTATCGGCGTGCGCTCCTCCGTTCAGAATATTCATCATGGGCACGGGAAGCGTGTCGGCATAACCTTCCGAGGAATATCTGGCGAGATATTGGTAGAGCGGGAGTTCAAGCTGGGTGGCTGCGGCGCGCGCGGTGGCCATGGAGACGGCGAGAATCGCGTTCGCTCCGAATTTGGATTTGTTGTCAGTGCCATCGGCTTCGATCATTCGGCGATCGACGGAGCGTTGGTCGGAAGCATCCATGCCGGCGATGGCTTTGGCGATCCCAGTGTTCACATGGCCCACGGCTTTCAGCACGCCTTTGCCGAGATAGCGGGATTTATCACCGTCGCGGAGTTCGATGGCTTCGTGCTCTCCGGTGGAGGCGCCGGAAGGGACCGCCGCGCGGCCGATTGCGCCGCCTTCGAGCCCTACTTCGGCTTCGACCGTAGGATTGCCGCGTGAATCGATAATTTCACGGCCGCGGACGGTGATAATTTTTGTGGACATCGTGCCCCCTGAGATGTTTCACCGCAATGAATGCGAAAGACATTCTAAGCTTTTATGAACGATAAAATATAGCTAAGGAAATGGAATGTCCTGCTGAATATTGGGCGTTTCGGTCCACGTTATTAGCCGCCAGCGCTGAGTAAAGATTATTGCGATGACCTGGGCGATTGGGTTTTCGAGGAGACGAGGGGTTGCGCGAATGCGAAGACGATGATTGCTCGCGAGGAGATGCTTGCGCCGAGGTGTTTGGCTGGTTCGAAGCGCCACTGACGGAGCGCGGCAGTTGCGGCGGTGGTAAATGGGTCCGCGCCGCGCAAAACTTTCACAGAATCGAGTTGGCCTTGCTGGTTGATGTCGGCCGAGAGAATGACGCTGGCCTGAACATTTTCGTCCGAGGGATATTCGGGCTCGACGGTAGCGATCGGGAGCGCGGCACGTTCGGGAGAACTGGCCTCGTGGGAATCTACAGGCGCGTTTTCGTAATTGTGAGTTTTTGACGTCTTGGAAGCTGCGAGACGCGGGACAAAATCAAATACGATTCCGATTCTTGGTCCTGGTGCAGGGCTGCCATGATTCGCGGGAAGAAAAGTCTCGGTGCGAACAGCCACCAGGGCTTTTTCGAGGTAAGGAGATTCGCCATGGACGGTCTGGATGTCAGCGAGATTTCCAGTGGCGTCGACTTGCGCATCGAGAATGACTTCGCCACCGAAAATGGACTGTGACGGATAGGCTGCGTGGACTAATGACAGCGCTTCAGGGGCCAAAGAGGTTTGCTGCTGTTCTGTGACACCTTCTTGATTTTCTTGGCCGTTCGGATTCCAATGCCAAGCGATCTGTTTCTGTTGCAGCAATGCGATGGCGTAATGAATCGGCAGGATTGCACCCACTGACTGACGATCCCCGGCGACCATGGAGAGTGAGTCGCGGCCAAACCACTGGCCTTCGACTAGGCCTACAACGCTTTGAGATTCCGTGGAGATTACCGGCGCACCGCTTTGGCCCAGGACCACTTCGTGGCCGAAAATGAGCAACTCGGTATCACCCTTTCCTTTTTCCAATTGAGAAAATTCTGAGTCGAGAACTTCGCCACGCGCACGCATTTCTATGGTGGCGTTCAGCGTGTAAGCCTCGCGAGGTTTGGAAGGCAGCAGCGCTGCGGTTAGGATCGTGTGACCCGGTAGCGGCCTATCGGGAGATAGAGGTAGAAACGAGACTTTGTAATTCCCCGCGAAGGGATTGGGAGCTACGCGAAGGATGGCTACATCATGTTCGCGATCGATGGCTACTAAAGCGGCTCGCGCTATACGAAACTTGGAGGAAGATTGGTGCAGCAGGACGTAAGGGTGTCCACCATGGAGTTGGCTGAGGACATGGGCAGCGGTGATGAGGTAACCGTCGCTGTTGATGAAGAAACCGTTGCCGTAAAAAAGATAGTGACAGCCACGGTCGGTGGCGGATTGATCGACTGGATAAATGATGGGGCATATGGCGTCGAAGAGCTTTCCGTCGTCATTGGCCTGCGGACGTGAGGCGGGCGAGGTGAAAGGCCATACGATACAGGCGATGGCAATAACGACCAGCGCGAACCTTTTCTGATTGAGCCTCAGTGGCACCAAACCTCGCTGAAACTGTTGATCGATTGCTGCTTGCTTAGCATAGCTATGCGTACCGGATGCGCCAGTTGGCCTGAGGGACAGTTGCTCCTGACTTGATAACGGCGTTCGAGCGCTTTGTTGCCAGAAAACCTTGTTTTTGACACCACGAATTACAGGGAGCCGACCGGGAGATTTGTGGCGCGCGCTAGTAAAGCGCGTAGATCTTTTTGCACTGCTACTGGAGACTTCTTTCCCATTTCGCTTTCCAGTTGGCGGCGCGCGGCTTCTACGGTTTGTAATTGGGCAGGGTCAGCGGAGGCGAGAAGAGTTTCGGCGCGAAGAAAGCAGGCGTAGGCCAAATCCTTCGGCACTTGATGGCGGCGAAGAAATTGGCCGTAATTGAACCAGTCAAAGCCTTCGGCTTGCGCGTCGCCAGCTTTGGCGTCCAGGGCGAGACTGCGTTGATAGGATTGAGCGGCAGCTGACGCGTTATTCCTCTTTTCCTGGAGGTCGGCCAGATGAGTCAACGCGAGGCTTTCAAGTTTGGGATTATTCGCGCTTTGCGCGAGTGCTATAGCCGACTGATAGCGCGCGAGGGCGGCATCGGAACGTTGGATCGCGGATTCGTCATCAGCGAGCTGAATTGTGGCGGAAATTATTTGGTTCTTGCTAGTGACGCCAGAATCTTCCGGCTGTGACGCGGCCAGCCGCAAAAAAGCCTCCCAATGACGGGCGGCGGATGCGGACTCGCCTCTTTGGTCGAAGGTCTGAGCGAGATAGAGGTGGGCATTCCTCTCATTTGGGTTTACGTCCACCGCTTTTTGCCAGGAGTCGATAGCTTGATCGGGATTGCCGAGGCGAACTGCGAGCAATCCGAAATTTACGAGCGAGTCGATGTTGCGCGGAAATGTTTGCAGCGTTTTTTGGTACAGCGCGTAGGCATCGTCATAGCGGCCTGCTTCGATCAACGCGCGAGCGTAGGCTTGTTGCAGGCCAATATTTTCCGGATTGAGCGTGACTGCTTGTTCCAGAGCTGTGAGGGCTTCGTCACGATTCCCGGCCTTTGCTTCTGCGATGGCGATGCGGGCTTTTAGCGCGCTGTCATAGGGATTCATATCGGCGGCGCGGCGGAGAGACGAGAGGTCGGCGTCATTATTGCTCAGGGCAAAATGAACTTGGTCCATGCCGCCCCACAGGAAAAGCAAGACCGCCGCGCTAATGGCGAACGCAGGAGCGATGATACTGCGGCCGGATTGTTTTTTGACGGCGGCCTTTTTTCGCGAGGCTTTTTTCGCAACAGGCTGCGTTTGGGCAACAGGCGCGGACTTTGCGCCGCGGTCTACTAATAAGGATGCCACGCGCGTGTCACGCAGTTTCCACAATCTGCCATCGAGAATGAAGTGATGAATGTTCACGACGGCCATAAAGATCAAAAAGCTAGTGGTGAAATCGAAATGGAAGATGTAGCTCACTAGCCAGGGGCCGGGTATGAAGAGGGCGATGCCGCCGGCTAAGAGCGTTAGAAAATATATTGGCATGCGCCAATTTGATTGACCGCTGGCGCGCGCCTCTCGACGCTGATAATAGCTGGTGATCCATATGTATTGCGTGGAATGCAGGACGGCGAGGATTCCGCTGCTGTAGCGCGTTTGCGGAATTTGATAGGCCGAGCGCAATTCTAGAAGCGTAGGTAAGACAAACCAGAGAAATTGCGTTATCGCCAGCGTGATTGGCGCGATCATTTCGCGAATGCCGTGCTTGCGGACCATGCGCTGAAAACCCAGCCAAGTAAAAACTGCGAAGGCTGCTCCGAGTGCGAGTCGCAAAGTGAAAGTGAATTTTGCGGGAAGTCCCAGCGAAAGGATTAGTGGGTCGTTCGAGCCTCCGGTTTCAAAACTTGCAAGCAGCATCAGGTAAGAGGCGATGAAGGCAGCGCGCAGCCAGCGGCGTTCCATGGGAGTGACTTCCGCACCGCTTCGGCGGGCGAACATCATCAGGAGACCGTAATTTTGTCCGCTGTAATGCCAGGGACTCCAGCAAATGTAAAGCGTGAAGACCCAGGGGAACAGGCGCGGGGACGCATGCATCAAGATCACGGTGAGCGCCAGTAGCAGCGTGATATGAAGCGTGAAGAATTTATATTTTTCGAAATTTTCGCGCGTGTGATAGGCGCGATAAATGGTGGCCATGAAGTGCGGGTAGTTAAAGACGAGGGCGAGAGCGTAGAAGGCGACGACCCAGGCGTGGGTATGCGATGGCGCCATCAACATGGCGACGGCTAGGAGCGGAGCGGACCACGCGCCGCAGCCCACAAGCAGGTCGAGCCAGGGGCTGTAAATCCAAGGGGCGGACGGCTGGGGAGCGGCTGGTGGAATCGCTGGCGCAACGCCAGTTGAAGCTGAGATGGTTTCCGTATCTACGAGCGTAGTCAAGATGACTGCCTCAGGGCATGAAATGCGAAGCGCGGGCCCAAAGTTGAGCTGGTTGCCATTGCTTCAAACAGTAGGTCCCTGTCTGTCGATAGGCAAGCCTCAAAGCGTATGCAAAAAGGCACGCTTCCGGATGACAACGAAAAACGAGTAGAGGCCAGCATCATCGAAGTTTACTTCCGCTGGAAGGTTGTGGAGAGACGCACTCACACGTTCATGTAGAAAGGGTAACTTCGAGTTTGGCAAGGGGCCGCTCGGTAAGAAGCGCTCGACTAGAAGCGGACGACGCAGAACTGGTTAGATGCGTTTTGCAGCTTGGGACTTTCCCAAGACGAAAACGAAGACGCCCACGGCGAGAAGCAGGATCGTTAATCCGATTATTTTTACCACGGCTAAGATCTTGTGGGGGTCGTCTTCGGCGGGGAGCACGGAAAAGGCAATCGTGATTAGCGTGGTGGTGAAACCGAGGACGCCCACTATTTTTGCGACGAGGCTGCCGCCGGGAATTCGCATGACGTCTGGGCCGGGGGGCTCGCGCTGCAAGCGGATCAGTGAGGCGAACACGAAAAGGTAGGGTATGAAATACGAAATGATTCCCATGCTCACGAGAACTTCATAGGCGCCGTAGACGCTGGTTCCGGCCTGGCCGAGAAAAATGAAAAGAACACCGCAGGCAGCCTGAACGAGAAGGGCAACATAGGGCGTGCCCCACTTGGGATGAATGCGCGCGAATGCGGGAGGGAGATAGCGATCGAGTCCGGCGACGAAAGGAAGGCGCGCGGAAACTGCGAGCCAGGCGCCCATCGCTCCGAGATTGCTGATGGTGATAAGCAAAGCGACGAACGAAACCATTCCGACGGCGACGGCGCCGGAGAGGCCGATGCGTTCCACTGATTTGGAAATTGCCTGCATGATTCCCTGCAAGCCGCTTACTTCGTTCGCGGGAAGCGCGATGAGCACGGCGACGGTGCCCAGAATGTATCCGGTGGTGACGAAGGCTCCGCCAGCGAGCAAACCTCTGGGAAGATTTTTGCGCGCGTCATGGATTTCGTCTCCGAGAAAAGAGGCGGATTCTGAGCCGCCGAGGGCGAAAACAATGGTGGCCATGAAGAGCACATCGTGAAAGCGCATATGCGGAATCATCGTCGTGTGCGTGAAGCTGGTGGCTGAACCGAAGCGGCGAAATGCGATACCGGCGATGGCGAACAAAATTGCGATGGGCAACCAGGTGCCGATGCCGCCGAGGTTATGCAGCCACTTGCCGACGGAAAGACCGATGAGATTCAGAAAAGTTGCCAGCGCGAGACCGAAAAGCGCGAAAAGCAGAAAGTACGTTTTGTTATTTGAAAGCGACTGCCAGCGAGCGGGACCTATGTAAAGCGCGTTGCTAGCCGTGAAATAAAGAATCGCGGGATAATAAGGAAGATTGCTGGCCCAGTAAGTCCAGCCAGTGAGGAAGCCGGGAAATTCTCCGAACGCGCGTTTGGACCAGACGTAGAGGCCGCCTTCCTGCGGGTAGCGCGAGGAAAGTTCCATCACTGAGAGCGCGAGCGGAAGGTAAAACGCGGTCCAGGCGATCAGCCAGATGACGACGGCGCCAGCGCCGACGGTTGCAGCCGTGGCAATCCAGCGGAGGCTGATGCCGGTGACGATGTAAAACAGAACCAGATCGCGAAAACCCATGGTCCGCCGCGGACGATTTGAGTTTTCGTTTTCGGTAGTGGTGAATTCCGCTGGAGCCATCGGCTTTACGCGGACATCATGCTCCGAGAAGATTCAGAAAGCGAGCCCTCAGCGGTTTGAGCCGAAAGAGAGCTTCAGGGGCTAAAGCCCGCACCATAGGGCTACGGTTTCGGCGGGGTTGAAACCACACCCTTCCCTTTGCGAGCACGAGGAATCTCAATACCTTTCGTTCGCGGGCGGAACTACTTTCGAACAACCGGGTATTAGCTATTTGTAACTCGGTTATTGAGCTTTACCGCTGGCCTCGGGCTTGTCACCGTGTCCGTAATATTCGTAGGCGGACATTGGTTTTTCACCACCTTTTTTCCAGACGCGATCATCAGCGGGAATTTTTCCCAGGGCGCGCGCCATCTCACGAATATGCGTTGCTACGGCTCCGCAACATGCGCCGATATAATTCACGCCGATTTCACGGGCTTTGGTTGCGTATTCGGCCATTTCACGGCGCGTGAGCTGGTAAGGTTCGAGCTGATCGGGAAACGCGGCAAGGCTGGTGAAGTCGCGATGCTCGTGTGTAGTGCGATAGGCCACGGGCTGGCAGCCGATATAACCTTTTACGGCCTTGCGCATTTCAGCCATCAGCGGAAGCGTGTGCTCGGGGCTGCGTAGGCAGTTGATGCCAACGATGTCCGCGCCGGCATCGGCTAAGGCTTTTGCGACGTCAGCAGCTTTTTTGCCATCGGGAGTAATGTCTTCATTTTCAAAGCAGACGGTGACCATTACCGGCAACTTTGTGATCTTGGCGCGCTCCACGGCCAGGAGAGCTTCGCCGAGAAATGAAAATGTCTCGCCGATGATGAAGTCAACGCCTTCGGCGACTTGAACGTCGAGTTGTTCGTCGAAAGTTTTGCGCACGCGATCGGCGGCGACTTTGTCGTTGGGCTGGTACATCCAGGTGAGGCTAAGGTTCCCAGCGACGAGGCAGCGGTCTTCTGCCGCTTTTTTCGCGATGCGAACGGCGGCGCGATTCAATTCTTCGACCCGCTCTTCCATGCCGACGGTCGCGAGCTTATCGCGGCTGGCGTAAAAGGTGAGGGCCTGCAAAACCTCCGCGCCGGCGTCGCGAAATTCGCGATGGAGTTCGAGCAGGGCGTCGGGATTGTTCAGTGCTACTTCGGGCGTGAACGGGCCTGCACGGACGCGGCCGCGCTTTTCCAGTTCGAGCAAGTAGCCGCCGTCACCTAGAACGGGGCCTTCGGCTAGTTTTTCGAGGATTCCCTTTTTTTGCTGCTTTGCCATTTTGATCTCCTTTCGTCGCTAAAATTGCTTTGAGAAAAATCTAAGCGCTGGCTTTCTTTACGCGACCACTTTTCCAATCGCGCAAAGCTTTGTGGGCCGCGTTGTAACCTGGGGCGCCGGTGACGCCTCCGCCGGGATGCGCGCCAGCGCCGCAGAGATACAGACCGGCGACTGGCGTTCGATATTGGGCCCAACCGGCGACGGGACGCATGAAAAAAAGCTGTTCAAGGGAAAGGTCGCCGTGAAAAATATTTCCTTCTGTAAGGCCGTAGGTGCGCTCAAGATCGAGCGGAGTGAGAACCTGGCGAGCGATAATTGAATTTGGAACATTGGGAGCGTACTCGGCGATTTTCTTTACCACGCGATCGCCGAGTAGCTCGCGCCTTTCGTCCCAGGTGCCTTCGCGCAGGCGGTAAGGAACGTACTGAATAAACGTGGTCATCACATGCTTGCCCTGGGGCGCGAGCGTGGAATCGACGTTGGAGGCGACCACGCAATCGACCCAGAGTTCCTCGGGAATATCACCGAACTTGGCGATGTCGTAGCAACGTTCGGCGAATGCCAGCGAAGGCACCAGGGTGAAGAGGGAGCGCTGTGGCGCCGGCCATTCCGGAGGCATGCCGATGACGCGAGGCTCTTCGCTAAGGACGAAATTTACTTTGGCGCAGGGACCATCCATCTTTATGCCCGCGATGGCGTGACGGAAGGCTTCGGGTAGCTGGTTTGCGTCTAGCAGGCCTAAGAAGGTGCGCTTGGGATCGGCATTCGAAAGAACGATGCGGCTGGAAATTTCCGTTCCATCTTCCAGGATCACACCGCGCGAAATTCCTTCGCGGGCATCGATCTTCACGACGGTAGACGAGGTGAGAATGTCCGCGCCAAACTTGCGGGCCGCTGAGGCGAGCGCTTGCGTGATGGCGCCCATTCCTCCAATGACGTGGCCGTAGAAGCCCTGGACTTCGCCATCTCCGCCGCCGAGCAAATGAAAGAGCAGGCCGAGAGCGGAGCCTGGGTCGTAGGGGCCTCCGTGTTTTCCGTATAGATTGTTCGCGAGGAACATCGTTTTGATTTTTTCGGACTCGTAATTGCGATCGAGAAAATCGCCGAGGCTGCCGGTTAAGAAGGAGACAAGCTGAGACACTTCAGCGCTGGTCATGCCGCGAAACCGTTTTCCTACGCGCAATAGCTCCCAGAATCCGTCGACGCCATGGAGCGAAGGTTCGGGAGGCGGCTCGAGAAAAAATCGTTGGAGGTAGCGCGCCAACTTCTTTAGCTGATCGTCCACGCGAACGAAGGTTTCGGCGTCGCGGAGGGACAATTTGCGAAATTCGGCGACTGCCCGATCACGATCGGCCCACCACGGAACGACTTGCGCGTCGGGGAAAGGAACCAGCAAGCTGGGATCGCACGGAACCATGCGCAGACCGTGCGCGCCAAGGTCGAGATCGCGAATCACGGTGGGGCGCAACATGCTGGCGATATAAGAAGTGGTGGACGCGCGGCAACCGGGCGCGATTTCTTCTGTGACGCAACAACCTCCTACGATTTCGCGGCGTTCAAGAACAAGCGTGGAAAGGCCAGCGCGGCCGAGATAGGCGGCAGCAGTGAGGCCGTTGTGCCCGGCTCCCACGACGATTGCATCATAGGACTTGCGCGAAGGAGGCATTTCGTTTAGTATGACCGCCAGTCAGCAGTAGAGCGGTACCACTTAGATAGCATATATAGGGGAATATTCCAATGACAGCTTCCGTTAATGACCTAAGGTCACACCCACACATTAAGCAACGACGCGCCATATTGGAGACTCCAGTTCCGGGGAAAACTCACCGGCATCCGCGCATGGAAGCAAAACGCGAGCGCATCGTGAACGCGGCGATGCAACATTTCGCCGAACACGGATATCATGCGGCGCGCATCGAGGATCTCTCCGCGCAGTTGGACGTGGCCAAGGGTTCCATCTTCCAATATTTCGGCAGCAAGGGCGGATTATTTCTGGAGGCTTATAAAAAAGCGGTGCGCTCTTTTCCCACTTATCTGGATTCGCCTTCGCAAATTCGCGAGAGAGGATTTTTTGAGATTTTGCGCTACTGGCTGCTGAGAACGGAGCGGCTCGTTCGCGAAGACTGGATTCCATATCGCGTGGCGCTGCTGGGAAATTACGGAGTGGATCTTAGTCTGAAACGGGAGATCAACCGATTCTTGCTGGCAGAGGATCCCTACGGCAGCACGGCGTTCGTGCGCCTGGGAATTGCGCGCGGCGAGGTTCGGTCTGACATTGACTCAACGCTGATCGTATCGATTTTGGACTGGACCATGGAACGTTTTCAAGATGCGCTGCTCACCGAAGAACTCGATCCGGGACTTTTTCCGCATCCGGCGGACCCGCAGAAAAATCAGATGCGGATCAATCAGTTTTTGCTGGTGTTGAAGGGCGCGATAGGCGTGTAAGAAAAGAATCACGCGCTTTTGCCACAGCTTACAGAAATCGAGAGGAGAAATTGCATGGAACAGACGGTGAAAGAAATCCTCGCTTCGTACAATGCGTCCGCGCCGCTGGCGGAAGCACACACGATACCCGCGCCATGGTACACCGATGCGCGCATCGCCGATCTGGAGTTGCAGAACGTTTTCTCGCGAACGTGGCAGGCTGTTGGCCGCATGGAGCAAGTTGAAAAGCCTGGGCAGTATGTTACGGCGACAGTGGCTGGCGAGCCGGTGGTGGTGGTGCGCGGAAGCGACAATAAGTTGCGCGCGTTTTTCAATGTTTGCCGGCACCATGCGATGACGGTGATGAACGAGCCCTGCGGGCACACGCCCCACCTGCGTTGCCCGTATCATGGGTGGACCTACAACCTGGAAGGCGAACTTCGCGGCATGACGGAATTTGAGGCCGTTCGCGATTTCGAGCGCTCGCAAAATGGGTTGGTTCCTATACGAGTGGAGACCTGGGAGAAGTTTGTTTTTGTGAATCTGGATCCGCACGCGGGGTCGCTCGTGGATTTTCTTGGCGCGCTGGTGAAGCTGGCGCAGCCGCTGGGGTTCGGCGATTTGAAATTCGTGGAACGGCGAAGCTACATATTGGACTGCAATTGGAAAGTGTACGTGGACAATTTTCTGGACGGCGGATATCACGTGCCGCACATGCACAAGGGATTGAATAGCGTTTTGGACTACACGAACTACACGATCGAAAATGTGGATCGCTGCTGCGTGCAATCGAGTCCGGTTGCGGTGGACAGCAGTTCGGAAAAGAGCGCGGCGAACACGCGCAAAGGAGACCGCGCCTATTATTTCTGGCAATATCCCAACTTCATGCTGAATTGGTATGAAGGATATCTGGACACCAATCTGGTGTTACCGATGGGCGTTGGCCGCTGCGAAGTGATTTTTGATTTTTACTTTGGCGATACGAGTGAAGCGAACATGGCGTACGTTCGCGAAAGCATGGGAGTGAGCGAGATCGTCCAGCAGGAAGATATTGTAATTTGCGCAGGCGTGCAGCGCGGGCTCAGTTCGCGCGCGTACCAGGCGGGACGGCTTTCTGTTCGACGCGAGGCTGGAGAGCATTTGTTTCATCGACTGTTGGCTGCGGATTTAAAAGATACGCGGGCGGCCATCGCGCGATAGTCCCGGACCCTGGACTACCTAACAATTTAGGGCCAATTTGGCAGCTTCATCGAGTTTGCTCGTCCTTGCGGTGCGTTCCCTGCCCTCGTAACATGACGTTCGGGGCGGGGAGAATTTCCGGTGTGGTTTGTTCGCGCGACGTCCTTGACCGCCTTCCTGACCGATTCCCAGCAGACTCTATCTACAAATTCCAGCAAAAAGGAAAAATGATGCGAAGTAACAAGCGGATTGGTGTGTTGTTATTGACTCTTATTTTTGGCGTACATGCGGCGTGGGCCGGAGCGCAGACCAAAGCAGCATTTGAAAAATTGAAGTCACTGTCGGGCGAATGGGAAGGTAAGGATGCGGACGGTATGGACGCGAAGACGAGCTTTAAGGTGATTGTGAATGGCACAACCGTGATGGAAACGCTGGTGGCCATGCATATGGACGAGATGGTCACGCTGTATAACGTCGATGGGGATTCCATAACGTTGATTCATTACTGCCCGACGAACAATCAGCCGCGAATGCGCGCGATTCCCGGCGAGGGCGCAATCAAAGAGCTGGATTTTTCATTTCAAGGCGCGGGCAATTTGCCATCTGAGGCAACCGGGCACGAGCACAGACTGGTGATTCGTTTCGAAGATGCGGATCATATTACTGAAGAGTGGACCTGGAGGAAAAATGGGAAGGATACCCCGATGATTTATCATTTCACGCGGAAGAAAAGCTGAAGCCAAGGCGGCGAGTTAATCGAAAATCACAGTTTTGTTGCCATACAGCAAGATGCGGTTTTCTATGTGCCAGCGTACAGCACGAGACAGGACAACTTTCTCGAGGTCACGGCCTTTCTGAATCAAATCTTCCAAAGTATCGCGGTGGGAAATTCGAACGACATCTTGTTCGATGATGGGGCCATCGTCGAGAACTTCGGTAACGTAATGGCTGGTGGCGCCGACAAGTTTGACGCCGCGTTCAAAGGCTTGGAGATGCGGCTTGCCGCCGACAAATGCGGGCAAAAATGAATGATGGATGTTGATAATGTGGTGCGGTGGATACTGACGAATGAAATCCCAGGACAATACCTGCATGTAACGCGCAAGGACAATTAAATCAATTCCGTGTGGACGGAGGAGATCGAGTTCGCGGCGCTCGGCCTCGGGCTTATTTTCTTTCGTGACCGGGATGATGTGCAGCGGGATTTTGTAGAAGTCAGTCCAGCGGCGCACGTCTTCGTGATTGCTGATGACCAGCGGAATCTCGCAAGCGAGTTCCCCGCTATGCTGGCGATAAAGTATGTCCGTGAGGCAGTGGTCGTAGCGCGAGACGAAAATAGCAACTTTGGGACGATAACTGGAAAGCGCGACGCGCCATTTCATGCCGAAGCGGTCCGCAACGGGCTGGAATTCCTTGGCGAAATCCCGCATATCGATGGAGAAACCGGCCAGATCCCATTCCACACGCATTAAGAAAAGATTCCGCTCGTAATCCTGGTGCTCGTCGGCGTGGAGAGTATTTCCGTTGGCGCGATAAATAAATTCGTGGACGGCAGCGTTCAGCCCTTTTTGGTCGGGACAGCTGACGAGCAGGATGGCGCTGTTTTTCAAAACATGCTCCGAAATGCAGTTTCGCGCGGCAACGCTATTGATGATCTCTGGGAATCGTGTCGTTCCAGCTTTTTTCGCGAATCAGTTTGCCATTCTCAGTGAGATGACGCTCGGAATGGTAATAGAAATTCTGCAGGTCGCTGCTGAAATCGATGACCACACTCCAGACCAAAGTGCGGCCGGATAATTCGATCGTGGTAGAACCTTCGGCATGGATTGAGCTTTTTTCGGGGTGGGCGTCACCGAGAACATAACTCATTTGTTCGTGATCCTTCATGCGGCCCCAGGGATATTGGCTTGCATCGTCTCCAATCCAGGAAATACGCGTGACGCCAGTGAGCAAATCGTGTGTTTCAGTCCAGACTTGAGGCGGCCATGTGTCGCCTTCGGATTTTACACTTTCGAGAGGAGGCGTTTCTTCAGGCGCGAAAAAGTGGGGCCGTGCAGGCGGTTCCAGAGGGACAAGAGGAAGTTCTAATCGCGAAGCTGTGGCGCCACCGAGCTGCAACGAGGTTGTCATCGGGAACGGTGTGGGCCAAATCATGGGCCAGATAGCGTTTGATATGGCGAGGCGAATGCGATGTCCACGCTGAAAAACCCAGCTTGTGAGATGAAGTTCGATTGGAAGCGAGTAGACGTGGTCCGGAACAAGATCTGCCGGACTGGAGCGCGAGTCGCGTTGCGCGCCACTTTGCCCGCCACCGGTGACCATGGTTACGGTACCGTCGGGCGCAACGTCCGAAAGACGCGCGAACCAATCAGCGAGCGGCGCGCTGGCGGCAACTTGCAGGAGCGCTTTGGGCCATCCGAGAATTGCGGTGTCTTTTTCTAATGGCTCGGAATCGTAGACCAGGCTGAACGCGTCGATGGGGCGCTGATCGGTCGTGAAATCGCCCCACCAAAATCCTGCCTCGGCCCCGATGGTTGGGACATACTTTAATTGTTCCGTGGTTGGGGCCGTCGCTGAATCGCTCAGTGAATGATTCGACGAGAGGTAAAGAGTTTGGGTGCGCGCGTTGGCTGGAGGAAAGCTGCTTTCAGCGCGCCAGTCACCGGGAATTTCTACGATGTTGGGATCGGGCGGATACCAGTGGCGCATGTAAACTTCGAAGCGCGGCTCGTCGAGAATGCCGTTCTGGTTGCCTTTTAGCCAGTAATCCCACCAGCGCGTGGCTTCCACGCGCCATTCAATGGTTGGTCCGGGCTGAGCATCGTCTGGAAAACTGTGGTTCCAGGGGCCAAGCAAGGCTTTTACCGGCGCATTTTTTACGCGTTCGAGGAAACGGCCGACACTGTCGCGATAGCCGTCGAGAAAACCGCCAATCATAAAAGTGGGAACTTTGTATTCAGCATACTGATCGCCCGAGATCGAGGCGCGTTGCCAAAAGGCGCCGTCACGCTGGTGATGAAGATAGAGAAGAAACCAGGGCGTCGCGTCAAAACGCGGCGCGAGGGATTTTTCGTCGGTGGGAAAATCCGGGGCGCGCGTGATGCCAACCTGCATATCCATGCCGAGTTCGAATTCATCGACGTGCATAAGGCCGTCAATGTAATGAATATCATCGTGGAAAAGATCTTCGGTGGCGCACATCGCGATGATTGCTTTCAGCGCGGGAGGATGCAGGTTCGCCAACTGAATGGCGTTGAAGCCACCCCAGGAAATTCCCATCATGCCGACGTTGCCGTTGGACCAGGACTGCTTGGAAAGCCAGTCGATTACTTCGAGGCCATCCTGCTGCTCTTGATCGGAATATTCGCGGTCGGGAGGATTTCCTTCGCTCGCGCCGGTGCCACGGAGGTCCACACGCGCGCTGACGTAGCCGCGTTTTACGAAATAAGAATGGAGTTGCCAGTCGCGCGCTAGGGTCCAATCATCCTTGCGGTACGGCAAATATTCCAGGATGGCTGGGAATTTCCCGCCATGTTCTGCATCGGGCGCGCCTGGCTGGATCGGGGCGCTTGGCATGTAAAGATTTACAGCTAAGCGGACGCCGTCTTTCATGGGAATCCAAGCCTGGACAATTTTCACCTTTTCGTACATGGGCGGTTCGGTTTTGGAAACGTCTGCCGCTTCGGCCGAACCAGATGTGCTTCCGTGGACAGTGGCCGAGCGGGCTCGTTCTTGCGCGGGGTTCGTCGACGAAACGTGCGCTCGCGCGTAAAGCGGAAGATAAACTGCCGCGATCAGAATTGCTGCGATGGCCGCTGGTCTCACGGATCGGTTCACGTATTCAGTTCCCCTCGGCGTGCAAGGCTACCACACGCTGGAGTCTAGTTAGACTTTGGATGAGATGGAAATGTTGAAGCTGAATGACCGACGGTCGGCCTGTGCGCTTCTCACAGGATAGCGCGAATGACTCCGCCATCGACCCGGACGGCGGCCCCATTTGTGGCGGAAGCCAGCGGACTGGAGAGATAGACGATCATGTTAGCGACTTCGTCCGTGCTCGCGAAACGCTGGAGGAGGGAGGACGGGCGAATACTTTTAAAGAATTCTTTTTCGAAGGCCGCGGAGTCAGAGCCTTTTTGCGCACCCATTCGCGAGATGAAAGTTTCG
>Ga0209007_1000055_pt1 | contig 73649 bp, 64 predicted proteins | sample JacPinW_OM1H0_O2_FD_187961 | JGI IMG/M metagenome (GOLD analysis project Ga0209007, IMG submission 187961) | Forest soil microbial communities from Algoma, Ontario, Canada - Jack Pine, Ontario site 1_JW_OM1H0_O2 (SPAdes) (version 2) | ecosystem: Environmental > Terrestrial > Soil > Boreal... | reverse complement strand
GCGCGGCGCCCGCCGCCGTGCAGGAGCTGCTCGATCGGGAGCGCCGCACCAACGGCGCGCTCGAGATCGCGGTTTTCGGCGCGCACGAGCGCGTGATCGCCGCGAGCCTCGACAATCCGCTCGAGAACCTGCCGTCAGTGCCGCCGCCGGATCTGACGCGCCAGGTCGACCAGCACCTCCCCTACCTGAGCCTCGAGCCCCAGGCGCACAGCCGCTACCTGATCCGCACCGCCGCGCCGCTCGGCGACTCGACCTCGAGCCCCGGCCGCTTCGTGGTGGCGATCTACCCGGTGCCGGCGCAGCTCGCCGCGCTCTCCGAGGCGGTGCAGGGTACCTACTCGCAGTACGGCAACCTCGCCGCCATGCGCGAGCCGCTCAAATACAGCTTCCGCCTGACGCTCACCCTGGTGCTGCTGCTGGCGATGCTGGCCGCCATCTACGGTGCGATCTACTCCGCGCAGCGCCTGTTCAAGCCGGTGCAGGACCTGATCGCCGGCACGCGCGCGGTCGGCAAGGGCGATTTCGCGACGCGCCTGCCGCTGCCGTCGCGCGATGAGATGGGCTTCCTGGTGCACTCCTTCAACGACATGACCAAGCGGCTGCGGCGCGCGCGCGCCGAGGCGACCGAGAGCCAACAGGCAGTCGAGCGCGAGCGCGAGCGGTTGGCCATCATCCTGGCGCGCCTCTCGACCGGCGTGCTGGCGGTCGATCGCTCCATGACCGTGCGCATGGCGAACCACGCCGCCGGCGCCATTCTCGGCATCGAGCTGTCGGCGTCCACCGGTAAGCCGCTGCCCGAGCTCGCCCGCGGCAACGAGCGCCTCGGGCAGTTCGTGGCCGCGCTCGCGGTGCGCTTCGCAGCCGGGCGCGAGGAGTGGCGCGAGCAGCTCGACCTCGACGGCGCCGCCGGGCGCCGCACGCTCATGTGCGCCTGCACGCCGCTCCCCGGCCAGGGCTCCGATGTCGGTTTCGTCATCGTCTTCGACGACATCACCGCGCTCCTGCAGGCGCAGCGCGATGCCGCCTGGGGCGAAGTGGCGCGGCGCCTGGCGCACGAGATCAAGAACCCGCTCACGCCGATCCAGCTGTCGGCGGAGCGGCTGCGGCGCCGGCTGCTCGCCGGCATGAGCGAGCGCGATGCGGAGATCCTCGAGCGCGGCACGCGCACCATCGTGCAGCAGGTCGAGACCATGCAGCAGATGGTGAACGCGTTCAGCGAGTACGCGCGCGCGCCGGAGATGCAGATCACGCGCTTCAACCTCAATCATCTGGTGAGCGAGGTCGCCGACCTGTACCGTCCACAGGCGCCGCGCACGCGCATCCGGCTCGAGCTGGATGAGCGGCTCGAGGACATCGAAGCCGACCGCGGCCGGGTGCGGCAGATTCTCAACAACCTGGTCACCAACGCGCTCGAGGCGCTCGAGGGCATGGAACAACCGGCGCTCGAGATCGCCACCTGGCTCGATCGGGGCGGCGATGCCGACCACGCGGTGGTGACCGTGTGTGACAATGGACCGGGATTCCAGCGCGAGCTGCTTGGCCGGGTCTTCGATCCGTACGTCACCAGCAAGCCCAAGGGCACGGGCCTGGGGCTCGCGATCGTCAAGAAAATCGTCGAGGAGCACGGCGGGCGGATCGATGCGGACAACCTGCCGGAGGGCGGCGCACGCGTGCGCGTGGTGCTGCCGGTGAAGGACAGCACGCGCTCGGCGGCGGGCGGCGCTGCTGCGCGGCGCGATCAGTTGCGGAGGGAACGGGCATGAGCGGCTCACACATTCTGGTGGTCGATGACGAGGCGGACATCCGCGGACTTCTCAAGGAGATCCTCTCCGAGGAAGGCTACGAGGTGGACGTTGCCGCCAACGCCGCCCAGGCGCGCGCCTCGCGGGCGCGGCAGATCCCCGACCTCGTGCTGCTCGACATCTGGATGCCGGACGTCGACGGCATCACGCTGCTGCGCGAGTGGTCGACCGGCGTGGCCGACGGCTGCCCGGTGGTGATGATGTCAGGGCACAGCACGGTCGAGACTGCCGTCGAGGCGACGCGGCTCGGCGCCTTCGACTTCGTCGAGAAGCCGCTGTCGCTCGCGAAACTGCTGCGCACCGTGGAGCGCGCGCTCGATGCGGGGCGCCGCCACCGCCAGGCCGGCAAGGTTCTCGGCTCCCCGCTCGCGGTGCCGATCGGCAAGAGCCGGGTGATGCAGCAGCTGCGCGCCGAGCTGCAGCAGCTCGCCGCGAACCCCGCGCCGGTGCTGCTGATCGGCGAGCCCGGCTCGGGCCGCGAGGCGATCGCGCGTTACATCCACGAGCGCGGGCCACGCGCCGCCGCGCCGTTCGTCACACTGACCGCGAGCACGCTGCGCGAGGCGGACGCCGAGAGCCGCCTGTTCGGACAGCAGGGCGCGGACGGCGGCGGCACGCCCGGCCTGCTGGAAGAGGTGGCCAACGGCACGCTCTTCATCCACGAGGTCGAGGATCTGCCGCCGGGCGCCCAGCGGTTGCTGTTCGGGGTGTTCGAGACCGGCGGGTTCACGCGCGTGGGGGGCGGTGAGCCGCTCAAGCTGCGCGCCCGGGTGCTGTCTTCGGCGCAGCCCGGGATCGAGCAGCGGGCCGGCAACGAGACAGTGCGGCGCGATCTGCTGGCGCACCTCAACGTGCTGATCCTGCGGGCGCCGCCGTTGCGCGACTACGCCGAGGACGTGCCGGAGCTGCTGCGTCATCAGGTGGACCGCATCGTCGATGCCGACGGCCTCACGTTCCGACGCTTTTCCGTCGCAGCGCAGAACCGGCTGCGCAACTACCCGTGGCCGGACAACGTCCGCGAGCTGCGGCACCTGGTGCATCGGCTGCTGATCCACGGGGGACCGGAGGAGATCCGCCTCGAGGAGATCGAGCGCGAGCTCGCCGTGCAGGCGCCGCCCGACGAGCCGCTGGTGAAGCAGGACCTGCTGGCGCTGCCGTTGCGCGAGGCGCGCGAGCAGTTCGAGCGCGCCTACCTGCAGCAGCAGTTGATGTTGTGCAACGGCAAGGTCGGGCAGCTCGCCAAGCGGGTCGGGATGGAGCGCACGCACCTGTACCGCAAGCTCAGGTCGCTGGGAGTCGACTTCAGGAATATCAGCGAAGACTGAGCACGGCGCCGGCGTGCGACCGCGAACATGACTTTTCGGGGTCGCCGGGAATCCATTGCGCTGCGCAGTCCCTGCTCCGCGCAAGCCCGGGGCGACCATCCCTGGCCGCCCGCTCGCCGCATGCGGCGAGCCCATGGGGGCTGCGGGAGCGCCGTCCCTGGCGCGCAGCCCCCCGAAAAGTCATGTTTGCGTTCACGCCGGCGCTCATGAGTGTCAACGCCGACTATCTGGCGTACGTGCTCGATCAGCTGGCGGAGCTGGGTGGTGTCAGGTCGCAGCGCATGTTTGGCGGGGCGGGGCTGTACTGCGATGAGTTCTTCTTCGGGTTGATCGCCGACGACACGCTGTACCTGCGCGTGGACGATTCCAACCGCGCCGATTACACCGCGCGCGCAATGGCGGCCTTCCGCCCGTACCCGGACCGGCCCGAGGTCAGCATGCGTTACTACGAAGTACCGGCGGACGTGCTCGAGGACCGGGACGATCTGGTGCAGTGGGCCCGGCGGGCGGTGCGCTGCGCCATGGTGGCGGCTCCGGCGGCGAAGACACGCACCAGGCGGTAAATGCTCCGCAGCCAGCGCGGCTTATACTTCGTGTCACTATGAGCGATCTGTTGGACGACGCGGCGCACCGAGCGAGCCGTTATCTGGATTCTCTTGACAGCCGCCCTGTCGCACCTGACAAGGGGGCAATCGCTGCACTGAGCAATTTCGAACGGCCCTTTCCGGAACATGGATCGACAGCAGAGGCGGTAGTTGCCGAACTCGATGAAATCGGATCGCCGGCCACGATGGCCTCGGCCGGCGGACGCTTCTTCGGATTCGTGATCGGCGGGTCGCTTCCAGTGACAGTTGCGGCGAGCTGGCTTGCCACGACGTGGGATCAGAACGCAGGTCTGGTCGTCACTTCGCCTGTCAACGCCACACTCGAGAACGTCGCGTTGCGCTGGGTCAAGGAAATTTTCCATCTGCCCGTGGAAAGCGCTGGCGGGTTTGTCACCTGCGCGACCGCGGCGAACTTTTCCGCACTCGCCGCCGCGCGACACGCATTGATGGCTCGGGCTGGCTGGGATGTTGAAGCACGGGGATTGTTTGCAGCACCTCCGCTCACGATCGTGGTCGGCGACGAAGTACATGCGAGCGTGCAGAAAGCGCTCTCGCTGGTCGGTTTCGGGAGCGAGAGAGTCGTGCGCGTGCCAGTCGATGCACAAGGACGGATGCGCATCGATGCGTTCCCATCCGTCGACGAACGCACAATCGTGTGTGTGCAGGCGGGCAATGTGAACAGCGGTGCCTTCGATCCCGTCGCGGAGATCTGCGAGCGCGCTCACTCGCAAGGCGCCTGGGTACATGTCGATGGCGCTTTTGGCATGTGGGCCGCCGCCGCGCCGGCGCGAGCACATCTGACCCGCGGCATCGAAGACGCCGATTCCTGGGCCACCGACGCTCACAAGTGGCTCAATGTTCCTTACGACAGCGGCCTGGTATTTGCGCGTAACGCTGGCGCTCTACGTGCGGCGATGTCCGTCAGCGGCGCTTATCTTGCACAGGACGAAGACCGTATCCCGTATCAATACACGCCCGATTTTTCCCGCCGCGCGCGCGGCGTCGAAGTCTGGGCGGCGTTACGCCAACTTGGCCGGGCCGGTCTCGCCGATCTGATCGAACGCACGTGCCGACACGCGCGGCGGTTTGCCGAGGGCCTCCTTGCTGCAGGTTACGGTGTGCTGAATGACGTCGTGCTTAATCAGGTCTTGGTATCGTTTGGGACTGCGGAGCGCACCCGCGAGGTGATCAGGCGAATCCAGGAGGACGGGACTTGTTGGTGCGGCGGAACAGTCTGGCAGGGTCACACCGCGATGCGCATCAGCGTGTCGTCGTGGGCAACGACCGAGGCGGACGTCGAGCGCAGCCTTGCGGCGATCCTGCGTGCGGCTGCGTCCTGAAATGTCGGTGGTGCTAACGCCGCCGTACTCCGAACACCCGGCGCGAGCGATGCGCCCTCGCCTCACGCGGTGAGTCGGGGGCGCATCGGACCGGCTCTCCTCACGCTAGGCTTTGCAGAACGCCAGCAACTCATCGTTGACCTGATCCTTGTGGGTCGTGCACATGCCGTGTGGCGCGCCCTTGAAGATTTTCAGGATGGCTCCCTTGACGAGCTTGGAAGAGAGCAGGGCCGAGTCGGCAATCGGCACGATCTGGTCGTCGTCACCGTGGAGGATGAGTGTGGGTACATTTATTTCCATGAGATCCTTGGTGAGATCTGTCTCGGAAAACGCTTTGATGCAAAAGTACGCGGCAGGGAAGCCGGCTCTCATCCCCTGCAGCCAGAAAGACTCGCGCACACCTTCCGAGATCCTGGCGCCGGGCCGGTTATAGCCGTAGAACGCCATGCTCAGATCCTTCCAGAACTGCGACCGATCAGCTTGGACCGCAGCACGAAGCTGATTGAAGGCCTCGATGGGCGTGCCTGCCGGATTGGCTGCGGTTTTCAGCATCAGTGGCGGGATTGCGCCAATGAGAACAGCCTTGGCCACACGCTTCGTGCCATGCCGTCCAATGTAGCGGACGACTTCTCCGCCGCCGGTCGAATGACCAACATGGATGGCCTTCTGCAGGTCGAGCTTCTCTACGAGTTCGGCGAGGTCGTCAGCGTACGTGTCCAGGTCATTGCCATTCCACGGCTGGCTTGAACGTCCATGGCCGCGCCGGTCATGCGCGATGCAGCGGTAACCGTGCGAGGCCAGAAAGAACATCTGATCTTCGAATGCATCGGCACAGAGCGGCCACCCGTGACTGAAGACTACGGGCTGTCCGCGACCCCAGTCGTTGTAGTAAATCTGCGTGCCGTCTTTGGTCGTGATCGTGCTCATGGTGTGTCCCCTGAATCGGAATGGGAATGGGACTGGTTGCTGAAGCGGCGCGGCCTCTGTCATCGCCGCAGATTGACATAGTGAGCGCAAACCTCGGTACTGCCTATCAGAAGCTCAAGCGTGTGGGTATGGATGCGAGTCCCGGAAGGAGATCGCTGTCATGACGGCTTCGTGGCTTCCTCACGGGTTTCACACCAAACATTCGACCCCGGATCCGTGAAAGTCCCTATCGACGAATAGGGCTTTCGTCCGTTGACCCTAACTTGCAACGCGCCGACAGTCCTCGCTCGCCGGACCTAACAGGGAGGTTCCGCGTATGCCAGGCTTAAGGGTATGGTTTACCCGGCGACTCATCACGGTGCCATGCATGGCACTGCTGGCTGTGTCTGTCTGCACGAGCCTGAGTGCAGCGGCCCAGAGCTGGGCGGCCACCGCTACGCAGGCCTATCCCGTTCAGTATCTCCAGAACGCGGTGGCCGTCGGTTCTCTGGAGCCTTCCACCGCAATGCACCTCGTTGTCGGCCTGCAGGAGCAGAACGCCGACCAGGTTCAATCGATACTGCGACGAATGCTGACGCCAGGTGACCCGCTCTACGGCACCACATACACGCTGCAGCAGTTCGTGGCGCAATTCGGGCCGACCACAGCGCAGCTGCAGGCAGTCGAAAGTTATCTGACGACTGCAGGCTTCACCAACGTGACTGTGGCTGACAATCAGCTGCTGATCGAAGCGGACGGGACTGCGGGACTGGTGGAGACGGCATTCAATACGACTTTGCAGCAGTATTCGCTGAGTGGAACCAGCGTTTATTTGAACACGACGCCTGCGCAGGTTCCGGCGTCTCTCTCGGGTATGGTCATTGCGGTGTTAGGACTCAACAACGTCGCGACGCTGCACCCGGATCTGCACACGGCGCAGACCGGACCGCAAACCGACCCCTGCACGACCTGCGCTGTGCCCGACCTCGACAACGAAAGCTATACGCCGCAGCAATACCAGATTGCTTACGATGCGGCCTGTCCGGCCGATAACCCGAATTGCCCGGCGAAGAATTTTCCGACCGGGTCCGCTACCGCAGTAGCTGTGATCGCGGAAGGCGATCTGACGCAGGTGGTGAAAGACCTGCGGACCTACGAGACGACCTACGGCTTACCGCAGGTCCCCGCGACGGTCGTCAACGCCGGAATCGCCAGTTCGGACACCAGTGGCGCGGACGAGTGGGATCTCGATTCGCAGACCTCGACCGGAATCGCGCAACAGGTGTCGCACCTGTATTTCTATGTGGCCACATCGATGACGGATTCCGATATCGCGCTCGCCATCAACAAAGCCGTCTCCAGTAACCAGGTTAAGGCCTTCAACATGTCGTTCGGGGAGTGCGAGATTCTTCCCTATCTCGACGGGGCGATGCTGGTGGACGATGAGGTGTTCGGCGAAGCCGCCCTGCAGGGCATCACGCCCTTTGCTTCGTCGGACGACCAGGGCTCTGCTTGCCCCGTGGAGGGCACGAACGGTGTACCACTGTCCGGCCCGCCGGATACGGCTTACCCGGCCTCATCGCCCTACGTGATTGCGGTGGGTGGAACCTACCTCTTCACCAATGCGGACTACAGCTTCGATTTCGAGACCGCGGCTGATTTCAGCGGCGGCGGCCTCAGTTATTTTGAGACTTCTCCGTTCTGGCAGGCCTACACGGGATCGGGAACCCTGCCCATCGTGCCGAGCTCCGAGACGGGCAACCGCGGCGTGCCGGATGTCGCGATGTGCGCCGGAGGTTTCGAGCTGGCGATTTGTGCCGCAAACATATTCGTCGATGGCACTGCCGAGCTGATCGGTGGCACCAGCCTGTCGTCGCCGCTATCGATGGGAGCGTGGGCACGCATCGAGAGCGCTCATAAGAACAAGCTCGGCTTTGCAGGACCGCTGATTTATCAACTGGCAAACGGCGGTCCAACGCCGAGCAGCACCTACTTCAACGACGTGCTTCTCGGCGGCAACGGCCTGTTTACCGCGCTGCCGGGATATGACTACGTAACCGGGGTTGGATCCTGGGATATCTACGTCGTCAGCAAGAGCATTCCCTCGACGTACCCGCAGTAACACAGCGCTGGCGTTGGACTCTGCGCCATCTGTCCGTAACATGGCGGAATGGAATCGGTAGCTGTATCGCTGGCCACCTATACGGCCGCGGCCACGGTGCTCACGATCACGCCTGGCCTGGACACGGCGTTGGTGCTCCGAACCGCCGCGACCCGCAGTGCGCGCCGGGCAGGGCTCGCGGCGCTCGGAGTTGTCACCGGCTGCTTCTGTTGGACCATTGTGGTTTCTGTCGGCCTCGGCGCGGTGCTGGCCGCTTCTCACGCCGCGTACTCAATCGTAAGGTGGGTCGGCGCCGGATACCTGGTGTGGCTCGGGTACAAGATGCTGCGGCATCCCCGCCGAACCTTTGTGGTGGAAACCGCAGGGATGAAGGGAGATCGAACGGCCTTCGGCATGGGACTTCTGACGAATCTCCTCAACCCCAAGGTCGGCATCTTCTACGTTTCCTTCCTGCCCCAATTCGTTCCCCATGGTGTCGCGGTTGCTCCGTTCATTCTCCTGCTGGGCGCGATCCATGCACTGCTCGGCCTGTTATGGTTCGCGTGCCTGATCGCGGCCACCCGTCCCATCAGCCAGCTCCTTCATCGACCGGCCGTGCTCGAGGGCTGCGACCGACTAACGGGCGGTCTATTTGTGCTGTTTGGTCTCGGGCTGGCGCTCGAATCGCGACCTAGCTAGTCGGACGTCCTGGGGCGCGCGGGGCCAGATACGAAATCCGCCAAACCATCGAGGCAACCGAACCAGCCTTGCTCGTGCCTGTCCCGCGCCGTCTTGGTTGGAATACGTTCGTGGGTTACCACCACCTCGGTTTCCGGACCGTGCTCCTCAAATGTCACCGTCACGCGCTCGGGCGGCCCCTCTACCGACTCCAGGCGCCACGTGTAGATGAGCCTTTTGGGCCGTTCAATGGACTCGAATTCCCCTGCGATCCACAGAACCTTGCCATCCGGGAATTGGTTGGCGATTCGGTAGCGGCCGCCCACCCGCAGATCCACCTTGGCATCGATGCACTCCACGGACGCCGGTCCCCACCACTGCTTCAGTTGCTCCGGTTGGGTCCAGGCGTCGAACAGGCGTTCACTGCTCGCTCGAATGGTGCGCCGCACCGTGAGGCTCACCGCTGATGCTGCTTGTTCGGTTATTGCAGGGGGTTTGTTCATGGGATAGGTGCCTTGCTCTCAGCGTATCGCGCCAGCGATTCCAGTCCGCCCTGCCAGAAGTGACGGTAGTGACGCAGCCAACCCTCGACGGTAGCAAGCGGCTCACCGTCGAGTGAGCACTGATGCATTCGCCCATCGACCGCTCGCCTCACCAGCCCGGCGCTCTGAAGTACCCGTATGTGCTTTGAGACGGCGGGGAGCGACATGTCGAAGGGCTTGGCGAGCTCGGTAATCATCGCTGGACGCTTCGCCAGTCGAGCGAGCAAAGCGCGACGGGTGCGATCGCCGAGCGCATGAAACACGGCATCCAGGCGATCATCCCGGGAAACTCTGTTGGGGGCGGCGCTTGACGACATCGGATCAAACTCAACTGGATATATATTAAACCATATGGTTTAATATTGCATTAACGATAGACCCCGGGGAGTAACCAAAGCATGCCTTCGTCGCTCATGTCACGTCGTGCGCTCACATTGAGCATGGCCGCTCTGCCGGTGGGATTGGTGTTCGCGGAGGCCGCGAAATCCGACGACCTCGAGGGACTCACGCACGCAGCGGCGTCGATTCATCAGGAGATCACCTTTGCCGCCAGCCGACAGCGGGTTTATGAGGCGCTCACTGACTCCAGGAAATTCGATGCAGTTACGCGTCTGAGCGACGCGCTGACGCTGGTCACCGCGCCCGGCGCCAAACCAACATTCATCAGTCACGAGCTGGGTGGTCCCTTCACATTGTTCGGAGGCTACGTCACCGGGCGAAACCTCGAGCTGTTGCCCGGTGAACGCCTGGTCCAGGCCTGGCGCGCCGGCAGCTGGAACGCTGCCGACTATTCGATCGTCAGATTCGTGCTGGTGGAGGCCGCAGCAGGCACCAAACTAGTGTTCGATCATCGCGGATTCCCCGACGCTCAGGGTGCCAGCCTCGCCTACGGATGGCGCGTCCACTATTGGCAACCGCTGGTGAAGTTTCTGGCAGCAGGCTGAGTGACCGCCAGTGCCACTCACGGGCATTGAGCAGCCTCCCAAGGTACTCAGTCCCCCACGCGGATCAGCAGCGCATCGACGTCGGCCGCTTCGAGCTGCTTGCGCACTCTGTTGAGCTCGTCGAGATTGTTGATCGGGCCGATGCGCACCCGGTGCCAGACGTCGGTGTCCACCGCCACCCGCTGCACTTTCGCGTGCACGCCCTGCAGGCTGAGCTGTCTCGCCACGCGGTCGGCGTCTGCTTGGTTGCGGTAGGTGCCGGCCTGCAGCACGTAAACTCCGGGGCGCTCGATCTTCGCCGTCGGGATGTCGCGCTTGACGTCCTTGTCCTTCTCCGGCACGACGACCTCGAAGTTCGGCAGCATCTGGTAGAAGTCGTACTTCTTCGACGCCTCGCCATCGCCGGTGACGTCGGGATCGGCGGGAGCTGCCCGGTGCGGCTCCGGGCGCGGCGCGTCGGCCGGCTCCGGCGCCTTGTGGCGCGCCTCGCCCAGGTAGGCGAAAGTCACGCCAGCCAGCACGGCCCCGACCAGGAGGCCATAGCCGAACTGCCTGTGCCGGCCGAGGTCGAGGGACCGGCGGGAGCTTTTCTTGTAATCGCGGCTCGTGAGCTTCCCCATGCCGGTGCGCTCTCTCACATGCTCTCGGGGGCCGAGACCCCGAGGAGAGTGAGCCCGTTGCGCACCACCTGTTGCACGCCGAGCACCAGCGCCAGGCGGGCGTTGCGCAGCGGCGGCTCGGCGACGATGAAGGCTTCGGCGTTGTAGTAAGTGTGGAAGGAATTCGCCAGGTCGCGCAGGTAGTGCACCAGCGCATGCGGGGCGCGGTTGACGGCCGCCTGTTCCACCACCTCCGGGTACTGCGCGAGTGCGCCGAGGACCGCCTGCTCGTGCGGCGCAGCGAGCCGGGCCGTGTTGGCGAGCCCCTCGGCCCGATCGAAGGCGAGGCCCCGGGCCGCGAGCTGCTTCATGACGCTCGCGACGCGCGCGTGGGCGTACTGGATGTAATACACCGGGTTTTCGTTGGTGCGCGACTTGGCCAGCTCGAGATCGAAGTCGAGCGGCTGCTCGTGGCTGCGCATCAGGTAGAAGAAGCGGCAGGCGTCGTTCCCCACCTCGGTGCGCAGCTGGCGCAGTGTCACGAACTGCGCCTCGCGCTTGCCCATCGGGATCTTCTGCGCGCCGCGGAACAGGCTCACGAACTGGATGAGCGGGGCCTCCAGGCACTCGGGCGGCTGACCGAGGGCGGCAAGCCCGGCGCGCACCCGGGCTACATAGCCGTGGTGATCGGCGCCGAGCACGTCGATCAGCCGCGCGAAGCCCCGCTCGCGCTTTTGCAGGTGATAGGCGATATCGGAGGCGAAGTAGGTCTTCTGGCCGTTCTCGCGCACCACCACCCGGTCTTTCTCGTCGCCGAACTCGGTGGCGCGGAACCACACAGCGCCGTCGCGGCGTTCGAGCTTGCCGGCGCGCTCGAGCACGGTGAGCGCATGGTCGATGGCGCCGCTCACCGCCAGCGCCGACTCCGATGCCCAGTGGTCGAACAGCACGCCGAACTCGGCGAGATCGTCGCGGATGTCCGCGAGCATCGCGTCGCGCGACAGCTCGAGCACCCGGCGAAAGGCCTGCGCGCCGATGAGGAGGCGGGCGCGCTCGATGAGCGCGTCGATGTAGACCTCCTTGTCCCCCGTGGGGGCATCGGCGGGGAGGTCGGCGAGCACCTTCGGCGCCGGCCGGCTCAGCTCCCCACCCACCGCCGCCTGAAGCTGCTGCGCGAGCGGCAGCACGTAGTCGCCACGGTAGCCGTTCTCGGGAAAGGGCAGCCGCTCGCCGCAGACTTCGAGGTAGCGTATCCAGGTGCTGACGGCGAGGATGTCCATCTGCCGCCCGGCGTCGTTGATGTAGTACTCGCGCTCGACCTCGAAGCCCGAGGCCGCGAGGATGTTGCCGAGGGTTGCCCCGTAGGCCGCCTGGCGGCCATGGCCGACGTGCAGCGGGCCGGTGGGGTTCGCCGAGACGAATTCCAGCAGCACGCGCTCGCCGGCACCCAAGACGCTGGTGCCGTAGGCCGCGCCGCGCTCGTGGATCGCCGTGAGCTCGCGCGCATAGGCCTCGGGCGCGAGATAAAAATTAATGAAGCCCGCGCCTGCGACCTCCGCGCGCCGGATGAGCGGACTGGCGGGCAGGGCGGCGACGATCGCGGCCGCGAGCTCGCGCGGATTGCGGCGCGCCGCCTTCGCCAGGCGCAGCGCCACGTTGCTGGCGAAGTCGCCGTGCTGCGCATCGCGCGCGCGCTCGACCACGACGCTCGATGCGGCGGGCGCTTCCCCCCCAATCCCGCCGCTGAGTCCCGCCAACGCTGCCCGCAGCAGCTGTTCGAGTTCCTGCTTCATTCGTCTGCCAGTGTCTCAGAACAGCTCCAGCGGATCGACATCGAGCGCCCAGCGCACGCGTGACGCGCTGCGCAGCTGTTCGACCGCCGGAAGCCAGCTGCCGAGGAACCGCTGCAGCGCGGGGCGCTCGCGGCTCTCGATGAGGAGCTGTGCGTGGTAGCGCCCGGCGCGCCTGGCCATGGCGGCTGGCACGGGACCGAGGAGCCGCACCCGGCGCGGCGGCGTGCCGGCGCGCGCGCGGGCGTCGGAGAGAAAGCCGAGCGCCGCCTCGCGCGTCTTCGCCGAGGCCCGCACTGCCGCCAGGCGGCTGAAGGGCGGCCAAGCCGCCTCGCGGCGCTCCCCGAGCGCGGCGCGCGCGAAGCCGTCATAGCCTTCCTTCAGCAGGTTGACGAGCAGCGGGTGCCCGGGAAACTCGGTCTGGATCAGCACCTCGCCCGCCCGCGCTCCGCGGCCGGCGCGCCCGGCCACCTGCACGATGGTCTGCGCGAGCCGCTCGGGCGCGCGAAAGTCGGTACTGAAGAGGCCCTGATCCGCATTCATCACCACGACCAGCGTGACGTTCGGAAAATCATGGCCCTTGGTCACCATCTGCGTGCCGACGAGGATCCGCGCCTCGCCCGAGGCGACCCGCTCGAGCACTTCCTCCAGGTCGCCGCGACGCCGCACCACGTCGCGATCTAGCCGCGCGAGCGTGACGCCGGGGAACAGCGCGCCGAGCACCTCGTGGATGCGCTCGGTTCCCTGGCCCACGGACTTGACGGCGAAGCCGCACTGCGGACAGCGCGCAGGTAACGGTGCGTCCGCGCCGCAGTGATGGCAGCGCAGCCGGCCGGCGGCCAGGTGCACCGTGAGGCGTGCGTCGCACTCGCTGCAGGGTGCGATCCAGCCGCAGGCGGTGCACAGCAGCGTCGGTGCGTAGCCGCGGCGGTTCAGGAACACCATCACCTGGCCGTCGGCGGCGAGATGCCGCTCGATTGCCTCGACGGCCGGCGTCGACACGCCGGAGCGCAGCGCCGCGGTGCGCAGGTCCAGGAGCTTGAGTGACGGCGGCTGTGCGTCCTGCGCCGCGCGGCGCTCGAGGCGCAGCCGTGTGTAGCGGCCGGCGTCGGCGTTGTGCAGCGTCTCGAGCGAGGGGGTGGCCGAGCCCAGCACTACGGGCACGCCCGCGTGCTGCCCGCGCACCACCGCGAGATCGCGCGCCGAGTAGCGCAGCGCCCCTTCATGCTGCTTGAAGGAGCCGTCGTGCTCCTCGTCCACGATGATGATCCCGGGCTGCGGCATGGGCGCGAACACTGCCGAGCGCGTGCCGAGCACGATGCGCGCATCACCGCTGAAGGCATCCCGCCAGGCAGCCAGGCGCTCGCGCTCGGTGAGCGCCGAATGCAGCACCGCCATCGGCACGGCGAAGCGCGCGCTGAAGCGCCCGACGAGCTGCGGCGTGAGCCCGATCTCCGGCACCAGCACCAGCGCGCGCCGTCCTTGCGCGATGACCTCCTCCACGAGCTTCAGGTAAACCTCGGTCTTGCCGCTGCCGGTGATGCCGTGGAGCAGAAAGACGCCGAAGGAGCCAAACGCCTCGCTCACCCGCGCGACCGCCGCGCTCTGACCGGGCAGCAGCACGGGCGCCGCCAGCGACGCCGTGGCGGCCGGCGGCTCCGCGCGCTCAGCGGGTACCTCGACGCTCGTGATCAGACCACGCGCGGCGAGCGCGCGGGCCGCATCGCGCCAGGAGCGAAGTTGCTCATTCAACGTCGCGGCTGAGGCGCCGCCGCGCGTGATGAGAAACTCGAGCAGCGCCCGCTGCCGGGGCGCGCGCTGAAGCTCGCCCGCGGCCAGGGCGGCGACTCCCTGGGCGGTTGCTGTCCAACGCTCCTCGAGCGCGGCAATGGGTGCCCCGAGCCGCAGTGCCCTGGGCAGCGCGCTCGCGACTACCTCTCCGATCGGGTGGTGGTAGTACTCCGCCGCCCAGGCGATGAGTGCGAGGGCGGCGTCATCGAGAAGCGGTTGTCGGTCGAGCACCTCCAGGACTGCTTTCAGGCGCTCGGGCCCGACGTCCGAGGTATCGGCGACCCCCATCACGACGCCGACCAGGCGTCGGCGCCCGAAAGGCACCCGCACCCGCATGCCGGGCTGGATCGCACCCGACACAAATGTGACGGGAGGCAGGTAGTCGAACAGGCGTCGCACCGGGGTGTCGAGCGCGACCTGAAAGACTGTGAACTTGGGCGTCACGAATAAGCCAAATCAGTGACTTGCGCTACCTGCGGGCGTCAACCGGGGGACGAGCGCGCGCGTTATACAGGCCATGCGGGAGTTTGCTACGCTCGCCTCGCCTTATAGCATGCCGGCCGCATACGACGGCGACGTGGACCTGACAGACCCTGCCGAGCAGACCCAGACCCGCGCGCTGAACCAGTTTCTGGCCGGCGTCGAGGTCAAGGCATTCAAGATCGCGCAGGCGGCGTTGCGCCACGAGGACGACGCCCTGGATGCGGTGCAGGACGCGATGCTGCAGCTCGCGCGGGCGTACGCAAAGCGCCCGGCCGAGGAGTGGAAGCCGCTGTTCTACCGGATCCTCGAGAACCGCATCCGCGACATGCAGCGCCGGCGCACGGTGCGCGGGCGCGTGATGGCGTGGTTGCCGTTCCGCGCGGATGAGGAAGACGAGGAGGCGGACCCGATCGCCCAGGCGGCGAGCACCGAGCCTCAACCGGTGAGGCGGCTCGAGCTCGACGAGGCGATGGGGGCGCTGGAGAAGGCGCTCGAGGGGCTGCCGCGGCGGCAGCAGCAGGCATTTCTGCTGCGCACGCTCGAGGGGCTCGACGTCGCGCAGACCGCCGCCGCCATGGGCTGCTCGCAAGGGAGCGTCAAGACCCATTACTTTCGCGCAGTGCAGGCACTGCGCGCGCAACTTGGAGATCTGTACGTATGAGCCTGATGGACGAGTCGCCGACCCAGTTCGAGCGCAATGCCACGGCGGTGCTGACCGAGGCGGTGCTGCGCGTCGACGCCCGGACCCGCTCGCGGCTGAACCAGGCGCGTCAGGCGGCCCTCGAGGCGGCGCACAAGCGCCGCCCACTTTGGCGCCTCACGCTGATGCCGGCCGCGGGGGCGGTCGCCGCGGCGTTGCTCGTCACCATGTTGCTCTGGCACCGCGCGCCCGAGACCCGGCTGCCGGCGATCGAGGGGCGCGCGGACGCCACCATGGATATGGACCTGCTGACCGACAAGGACGCGATTGATCTGCTCGATGGCGGGGACGGCCCGTTCTACGAGTGGGCCGCCGCGCAGTCCGATACGAATGGCGAGAGCAGCTGATGTGGTTGCGCGCGGCCGCGACGGGAGCGCTCGCGGCGCTGGCGCTCGCCGCGCTTGCCGCGCGCGCCGCCGATCCGCCCAGCAACGCGCAGGATCCGAACGCCGGGTTTCTCGAGTTCCTGGGGAGTGTCGATCGGCTGTCGGACGTGAACCCGGACTATCTCTCGCAGGCGAACGCGCCGAAGGCCGCACAGGCGCCCCCGGGTGCAGTCCGGCCGGCGCAGACCCAGCCGCCACCGCCGCCGCCGGCCTCCAACCCGAATCCGCCCGGAGTCAAGAACAATGGATAACAAGCGACGCCCGGTGATGCTCGCGATGATGATGGCGCTGCTGCTCCTCGCCGCAACCCCGGTATTTGCGCAAGAGCCGCCGGGAAGCGCGCCCCCCGCGGCGCCTCCCGCAGCGCCTCCCGCTCCGGTCGCCTGGTCGAATCTCTCGCCCGAGCAGCAGCGGCTGCTCGGACCGGTGGCGAGTCAGTGGAACAGCCTGCCACCGGCGCGGCAGCAGGCGCTTGCCCACGGCAGCGAGCGCTGGATCGCGATGTCGCCGGCGGAGCGTGACCAGGCACGTCAGCGGTATGGGCGCTGGCGCGCCCTGCCGCCGCAGCAGCGCAGCGCGCTACGCGAGCGCTGGCAGCACTTCCAGACACTATCACCCGCCGAGCAGGCGCGAGTGCGCGAGAACTTCCACCGCTTCCAGCAGTTGCCGCCCGCACGGCGCGACATGCTGCGCCAGCAGTGGCGCAACGCGACGCCCGAGCAGCGCCAGCGAATGATCCAGCACGTGCGTGAGCAGCGCATGAGGGGCGCAGGGATGGGGCACCCAGGCATGGGGCACCCCGGCATGGGAGCACATCCGGGCGTTGCGCGGCCGCACTGAGGCGGCGCGGTGCGCGGCTCTCACCTCGCCTTGCGCGTGAGCGGTCGTACCGGAATCGGCACGTTGCACACGTCGATGCGGCCGGCGGGCACCTTGAACCAGGCATCGTGGCGGTTGCGGCGCGCCTCGACGTAGGCGGCGAAGGTCGGCGTGTCGGTTCGCAGCACCTCGAGCTGACTGCGGTCGGCCGGCGGGACGTCCACCGCGAGCCGCACTGAGCGGATCGGCGTGCGCTCCTCCGGCTGCTCGTAGAAGCCGAGCGCGCCGTTGCCGCGCGGCATGACCGACAGCACCGCCATGCCGGCCACCACGCGCCCGAGGAGCGTGACGTTACGGTCGAGATGGCGCGGCGCCTGGCCGATCACGACGTACAGCTCGGTGCCGCCGCCGCTGTCGACGTCGGTGTCGCGCCCGGCCCCGACCATGCCATAGCAGTGCACGAGCCAGGCGCGCCCGAGCTGCGGATCCGCCGCGACCGGAAAGCCGTCCACGAAGCCGACCTGCGGGGCGTAGGTGTCCGGGTCCGGGAGCTTGGTGATCGCAAGCCCGCGCAGCGGCCGCTCGAACTCGGCGGCGAGCGTGCGCTGCGCACTGCCGACCGGCTTCTTGCCCGTCGGGTCGCCCCACTGCACGACGTAGTTATCCTGCGCCCGCTCGATCGGCAGCCCGTCGTAGTACTTTCCGGCGGCGAGCGCCTCGATGTTCGCGACGTGGTGGGGGGCGAACTGCGGGGCGAGCTCGATCACCACCCGCCCGCCCGGGACCTCCATATATAAGGTGTTGTGCGGATCGAGCGCGTGCCAGTCCGACGGGGCGGACGCGCCCAGCACCTGCTCGACGGTGAGCGCCTTCTGCTGCGCGTCCGCTGCCGGAGCGATCGCGAACGCTGTGTTCCGCGGCGCGGCGGGTGCGGTGAGGGCAAGCAGCATGAGGCTCACGGCGATCGACATCAGTCGACGGCCTTTACCGCGGCGATCAGCTCGGCTACGGCCTTTTGCGCATCGCCATAGAGCATGCGGGTGTTGTCGAGATAGAAGAGGGCGTTCTCGATCCCCGAGAACCCCGCGCCCTTGCCGCGCTTGATGACGATGACGTTCTTGGCCTTGTCGGCGTTCAGGATCGGCATGCCGTAGATGGGGCTCGACTTATCGGTGCGCGCCACCGGGTTCACTACGTCGTTGGCGCCGATGATGAGCGCCACGTCCGCGGTCTCGAACTCGGCGTTGATCTCGTCGAGATCGGAGATCAGGTCGTAAGGCACGCCCGCCTCCGCCAGCAGCACGTTCATGTGCCCGGGCATGCGCCCGGCCACGGGGTGGATCGCGAAGCGCACCGTCACGCCGCGGTCGATGAGCAGCTGGCACAGCTCCCAGATCTTGTGCTGCGCCTGCGCGACCGCCATGCCATAGCCGGGCACGATGATGACTTTCTGCGCGAACGCGAGCATCACGCCGACGTCGGCGGCCTCGATGGGCTTCAAGCTGCCGGTGACTTCGCCGGTGGCCGCCTCACCCGTGTCGCCGAAGCCGGAGAACAGCACGTTGCCGAGCGAGCGGTTCATGGCTCTGGCCATCAGCTGCGTGAGCAGCGTGCCGGCCGAACCGACCACGGTGCCGGCGATGATCATGGCGGCATTGTTGAGCACGAAGCCCTCGAGGCCGACCGCGAGCCCGGTGAGCGCGTTGTAGAGCGAGATGACCACCGGCATGTCGGCGCCGCCGATCGGCAGCGTCATGCTGACTCCGAGAATAAGCGCCACCACGAACAGGCCGGTGACCACAGGTGGTGCGGCATCGAGGTGACCCGCCACCAGTACGCCGAGCGCGAGTGTCGCGGCCAGAATCAGCAGATTCAGGATCTGCTGGCCGCCGAAGCGGATGCTGCGCGTGATGAGGCCCTGGAGCTTGCCGAAGGCGATGGCGCTGCCGGAGAAGGACACCGCGCCGATGATGCCGCCGGCGACCGCGAGACTGTCGGTGACGTAGCCCTCGGCTCCGCCGCGATACAACTCGACGGCCGCGATGGCCGCAGCCGCCCCGCCGCCCATGCCGTTGTAGAGCGCGATCATCTGCGGCATGTTGGTCATGGCGACGCGCTTGCCGCTCCACCAGGCGAGCGCGCCGCCGACCAGCATCGCCGGCAGCATCAGCTCGTAGTTGGACATCCCGGGGTAGAGGAAGGTGATCAGCGTCGCCACCAGCATGCCGGCGCCGGCCCAGAGGATGCCGCTGCGCGCGGTGACTGGAGAGCTCATGCGCTTCAACCCGAGGATAAAGAGCGCCGCCGTCACGAAGTAGCTCGCCTGGATGGCGAGCTCCGCCGAAGCCCAAGCGGCCGGCATCAGTGGGTCTCCTTGGTGTCGGGCCCGGGCGCGCGGCGCTTCGCGCCGCTCGACTTGAACATCTCGAGCATGCGCTCGGTGACCACGTAGCCGCCGACCGCGTTGCCGGCCGCGAGCAGCACGCCCAGGAAGCCGATGCTCTTCTCGAGCGGCGTGTGTGCGGCACCGAGCGCCACCATTGCGCCCACCAGCACGATGCCGTGCACGAAGTTAGAGCCCGACATGAGCGGGGTGTGCAGGATCACCGGCACGCGCGAGATGACCTCGTAGCCGGTGAAGGCCGCGAGCATGAAAATGTAGAGCGCCACCATTCCGGTCATGTCAACCCTCCAGCGCTTTGGCGGTCGGTGCGTGCGTGATCTGCCCGTCGCGGGTCAGGCACGCCTGCGCGAACACCTCGTCGTTCCAGTCGATCGCCAGTTCGCCCTTGACGATGGCGGGCTTGAGGAAATTGAGGAGGTTGCGCGCGTACATCTCGCTCGCGTTGTAGGCGAGCTCGGCGGCGAGATTCACGGGACCCACGATCTTCACGCCCTGGTGCTCGATCGTCTCGCCGGCGCGGGTCAGCTCGCAGTTGCCGCCCTGCTCGGCGGCGATGTCGACCACGACCGAGCCGGGGCGCATGCGCTCGACCGCAGCGCGCAGGATGATCTTCGGCGCCGGGCGCCCGGGCACAGAAGCGGTGGTCACCACGGCGTCGGCGGCGGCGATACGCGAATCGAGCACCTCCTGCTGCTTGGCGCGCTCTTCGGCGGTGAGCTCGCGGGCGTAGCCGCCGCTGCCCTCGGCGCTCACCCCCGTGTCGACGAACTTGGCGCCGAGCGATTTCACCTGCTCGCGCGTGGCGCTGCGCACGTCGTAGGCCTCGACGACGGCACCTAAGCGCCTGGCGGTGGCGATGGCCTGCAGCCCCGCTACCCCGGCGCCGATCACCAGCACCTGCGCGGGGCGGATGGTGCCGGCGGCGGTGGTCAGCATCGGCAGGAATTTCTGCAGCGTGCTCGCCGCGATCAGCACCGCCTTATACCCGGCGATCGCCGCCTGCGAGGACAGCGCATCCATCGACTGGGCGCGCGAGATGCGCGGTATCAGCTCCACGGCGAAGCTGGTGATGCCGCGGTCTTTGAGCGCGCGGACCTCGGCGGCGCGCGCGTGCGGCTGGAGGAAGCCGACCAGCACGGCGGTCTTTTTCAGCGCGCCGATCTGCTCGACGCCCAGCGGCTGCACGGTGAGCAGCACGTCGGACTGTGCCAGCACGTCCGCGGCGGACTGCGCCCATGTCACATTCTTGTAAAGCGCGTCGGGGAAGCCGGCGCGCTCGCCCGCGCTGCGCTCGATGAGCAGGCGCGCGCCTTCTTTGGCAAATTTCTCGGCGACCTCGGGAACCAGGCTGACGCGCGTTTCCCGAGGTGCGCTCTCGCGCAGCGCGCCAATCGTCACTGACATTCACGCACCTCTTCCCAGGTCACGTGGCCGGCCGACCACGCGTCCGAAAATACTCAACTGAATTAGAGTCTTGCGATGTTGAATTCTTGCACAAAACTGCCGTATCTTACAGCGCCATGCTGGGTATCGACCTCGAACGCGCCGATCGCGGCGGACACGATGATTTCGCGCTGCTCGCCTCTCACGCGCCGCGCGGACTCACGCAGCTCGTGCTGCGCACCGATGTCTCCGGCATGCCGCTCGAGTGGATCGACTACAAGGAAGCGGCCCGACTGTACACCCAGGAGCAGGTCGCTTACACCTGCGGCTCGCGCCTCTACGAGCTGGTCGGCGGCGTCAATGCCCGCACCGGGCGGCGCACCCGGCTCGAAGTCAACTCCATCGTTGCGACCGTGGGCCACACCGGCAATCCCGGCAACACGCGCCACGACTATGTGCCGCCGCTCAACAACCAGACGCTGTTCCGGCGCGATGCCTACATCTGCATGTACTGCAGCATGCGCTTCCCGGCGCGCGAGCTGTCGCGCGATCACATCCGCCCCTTCAGCCAGGGCGGCACCGACAACTGGATGAACGTGGTGGCGGCCTGCCGCCGCTGCAACAATCAGAAAGCCTCGCGCACGCCCGAGCAGGCGAAGATGCAGCTGATCGCCGTGCCCTTCACCCCGACATACGCGGAGTACATCTTCCTCAAGGGCCGGCGCGTGCTCGCGGATCAGATGGAATACCTGCTGGCACACTTCCCGCGCTCGAGCCCGCTGCACGACCGCATCCAGCGCTGGCTGTCCTGAATTGATCTTCCTGGTCGACGCCTCGGTCTACGTCTTTCGCGCCTACCATTCGCTGCTGCCCGACATGCGGGACCGGGACGGCAATCCGGTACACGCGGTGTTCGGCTTCGCGCGCTTTCTCGGCGATCTGATCGAGCGCGTGCGCCCGCGCCACATCGCGGTCGCCTTCGACCAGCGTCGCTCGGGCTCGTACCGCGCGCGCATCTTCCCGGCCTACAAGGCCAACCGCGAGCCCGCGCCCGCCGACCTCAGGCTGCAGTTCGAGCGCTGCCGCGAGTTGTGCCGGCACCTGGGAGTCGCGGTATTCGTCGACCCCGACTACGAGGCCGATGACCTCATCGGCACGCTCGGCTGCCTGATGCGCGCGCAAGGTGTGCGCTCGGCCTTCATCTCGCGCGACAAGGACCTGGCGCAGCTGCTGCGCGACGGCGATCTGTTCTGGGATTTCGGCGCGCGCGAGCAGTTCGGCTACCACGACATCGAGCGGCACTTCGGCGTGCGGCCGGAGCGCTTCGCCGACTATCTGGCGCTCACCGGCGACGACGTCGACAACATCCCCGGTGTGCCGGGCATCGGCCATCGCACCGCCGTGTCGCTCATGAAGGCGTTCGCCTCGCTCGATGAGCTGTACGGCGACCTCGCGCGCGTCGCGCAGCTGAAGGTGCGCGGCGCCGCGACCCTCGGCGCGCGGCTGCGGGAACACCGCGAGTCGGTGTACCTCGCCCGGCGCCTCACGCACATCGCCTGTGACCTGCGGCTCGGCGTCGGCCCCGAGGGCCTCATGCGCCGTGCGCCGGACATGCCGGCACTCTCGGGCCTTTATGATGAGCTCGGTTTCGGGCCGTTCCTGCGCCGCCAGGGAGAGCGCCTCGCGCAGCTGCCGTTGTCCTGACGGGCAGCAGCGCCCCATGGAGATGTTTGCGGTCATCGCCGACGCGATCCAGAGCACCATCGGCTCGCCCTGTCGGGACTCGCCCGAGCGCCGCGTAGCCGGCGGCAGCATCAACGTCTGCTACCGCTGGCTGTCGGACGCCGGCCCGCTGTTCGTGAAGGTGGCGGCGATCGAAGCATTGCCGATGCTGGTGGCGGAGGCCGCAGGACTCGCCGAGCTCGCCGGCGCAAACGCGGTGCGCGTGCCGCGGGTGCTCGCGGTCGGACCAGCCGCGGCGAGCGCCTTCCTCGCCCTCGAGTGGCTCACGGCGGGACGCGCGGACACGGCGTGCGAACGGTTGCTCGGCGAGCAGCTCGCCGCCCTCCATCGGGTCACCGCGGACCGCTTCGGCTGGTCGCTCGACAACACCATCGGCAGCACGCCGCAGGACAACGCGCCGTGCGGCGACTGGACGGAATTCTTCCGCGAGCGGCGCCTGAAGCCGCAGCTGGCACTCGCCGCCGCCAACGGCTACGCGCAGCTCGAGCCCTGGGGTGAGCGGCTGGCCGAGTCCATGCCGCAGCTGCTCGCCGGGCACCGCCCGCAGGCCTCGCTCCTGCACGGGGATCTGTGGGCCGGTAACTGGCTGGCGCTCGCTTCGGGCGAGCCGGCGATCTTCGATCCGGCGGTGTACTACGGGGATCGCGAGGCGGATCTCGCCATGACTCACCTGTTCGGTGGGTTCGGCGCCGCCTTCTATCGGGCGTACGAGTCGGCCGCACCGCTCCCCGAGGGAGCATCGCTCCGCTCGGAGCTCTACAACCTCTACCACGTGCTCAACCATGCCAACCTCTTCGGCGGCGGCTACGCAGCCCAGGCGCGCTCCATGATGGAGCGGCTCCTGTCGCAGCTGCGCGGCTGAGCCGCGGCGCGATTCGGCTGTCGGATTCGGCTATCCTATCCACGGAGACAGCCATGGCGAACAAGAACATCGAGTCGGCGCTCCAGGAGGAGCGTAGCTTCCCACCGCCGCCCGGCTTCACCGCGCGGGCGGTTATCAAGCCCGCGGACCTCGATGCCTTGCGCCAGCGCGCGCGCGAGGATCACGTCGGATTCTGGTCGGACCTCGCTGCCCGGGAGCTCCTCTGGCACAAGCCGTTCACCGTAAAGCTCGACCGCAGCAAGGCTCCCAACTACCGCTGGTTCAGCGACGGCGAGCTGAATGCCTCGTGGAACTGCCTCGACGTGCACCTCGAGGAGCGCGGCCACAAGACCGCGATCATCTTCGAGGGGGAGCCGGGGGATGTGCGGCGCCTCTCCTACCGCGAGCTGCACGCCGAGGTATGCAAGTTTGCCAATGCGCTCAAGGCCGAGGGCATCAAGCGTGGCGATCGCGTCATCATCTACATGCCGATGGTGCCGGAGACCGTGGTTGCCATGCACGCCTGCAACCGCATCGGCGCCATCCACTCGGTGGTGTTCGGCGGCTTTTCCGCCGGGGCGCTGAAGGACCGCATCGAAGACACCGAGGCGAAGCTGGTGATCACGGCCGACGGCGGCTGGCGCAGCGGGCAGGTCGTGGAGCTCAAGGCGGCGGTGGACCACGCCCTCGGCAGTGGCTGCCCGAGTGTCAGGAAAGTCGTGGTGCTCAAGCGCACCGGCAGACCGGTGCCGATGGATGCCAAGCGCGACCGCTGGTGGCACTACTTCATCGAGGGTCAGCCGCCGGCCTGCGAGCCGGAGTGGGTGGACGCCGAGCACCCGTTGTTCCTGCTGTACACCTCGGGCTCGACCGGCAAGCCCAAGGGCATTCAGCACTCGACCGGTGGCTACCTGCTCGGCGCCAAGCTCACCACGCAGTGGGTGTTCGACTTGCGCGAGGACGACGTGTTCTGGTGCACGGCGGATGTCGGCTGGGTGACCGGGCACAGTTATATCTGCTACGGACCGCTCGCCCTCGGTGCGACCATCGTGATGTACGAGGGCGGCCCGATGACGCCCGACGGCGGGCGCTTCTGGAAGAATTGCCAGACGCACGGCGTGACCGTGTTCTACACGGCGCCGACCGCGATCCGTGCGCTCATGAAGCTCGGCGACGAGCTGCCGGGCAAGTACGACCTGTCGCGCCTGCGGCTGCTCGGCACGGTCGGCGAGCCCATCAACCCCGAGGCCTGGATGTGGTATCACCGCGTGATCGGTCGGGGACGCTGCCCGATCGTCGACACCTGGTGGCAGACCGAGACCGGCGCGATCCTCATCTCGCCGCTACCCGGAGTGACCGCGACCAAGCCCGGATCCTGTACCGAGCCGTTGCCCGGGATCGACACCGACATCGTCGACGATCACGGCGTGAGCGTGCGGCGTCCCGACGGGGGCGGCTATCTCGTGATCCGCCAGCCCTGGCCGTCGATGCTGCGCACCATCTGGCGCGACAACGCGCGCTACATCGCCAACTACTGGGACAGGTTCCAGCGGCGCTACTACGTCGCCGGCGATAGCGCGCATCGCGACGCCGACGGGTACTTCTGGATCATGGGCCGCATCGACGACGTGTTGAAGGTCGCCGGCCACCGCCTCGGCACCATGGAGATCGAGTCGGCGCTGGTCGCGAACCCGAAGGTGGCGGAGGCTGCGGTCGTCGGCAAGCCGCATGACATCAAGGGCGAGTCGGTATTCGCCTTCGTGGTGCTGCGCGGGCCGCGCCCGACCGGCGACACCCGGGCGCTGACCAAGGAATTGCGCGACTGGGTGGGCGAGGAGCTCGGTCCGATCGCCAAGCCCGACGACATCCGCTTCGCCGACAACCTGCCCAAGACCCGCTCCGGAAAGATCATGCGGCGGCTGCTGAAGTCGATCGCGCGGGGCGAGGAGATCACCCAGGACGTCTCGACGCTGGAAAACCCGGGAATTCTCGCGCAGCTGCGCGGTGAGGAAGCCGCGCCCGCGGCGGCCGCGGCCGGCAAGACGGCGAAGGCCCCGGCGGTAAGGGCCCGGGCCGCGAAGCCTGCAGCACGCGCCGCTGCCGCCGGCGCCGGCCGCAAGCGCGCGGTCGCGCGGCGTAAGGCCGCGGCTCCGCGCCGCAGCAAGCGCACGGCCGCAGCGCGCAAGAGCGCACGTCCCGCGGCCCGCAAGGCGCGCATCAAGCGCGCTGCGCCCGCGCGCCGGCGCCGGGCCAAATCGCCGCGCCGGCGGTAAGCGCACCAGCGCCAGGCCAGGACGCACGCGCTCGATAGACTTTTTCTCAATAGTGAACTACCTGGTTCACTGTTGAGAGGACCTCCTAGACGCGCTCGGGCTCGCCGGTCGCTTCGAGCGCCATCACGACCAGTCGCTGCTCGAGCCATTCGCTCAAACCCCGCGGCCGCTCGAGCCTCATGCGCTCGAGCGCCGCCGCGTGCGGCCGCGGATCGCCGCGGGATGCGAGCGCGCGGGCGACGGTGCGCACCCGCCCGAGCGGGGTGGCGGTGCGCGCCTCCAGGAACTTGAGCGCGCCCGCCAGCGCGATCTCCTCGCGCGTAAGGTCGGTGCCGAACGGGTAGTCGCTGAAGTAGCCGCGCTCGCGATGGGTGCTGAGCGCCTGCTCGAGGCGCTGCGGCAGGTTGTTGCGGCAGGCATCGGGGATGCGGTAGCCGGCTGCGATCTTCCCGGCCGCGCGGGCGCGCGCCAGCAGCTGCGGCTGGAAGCGCGAGTCGGCGACCTCGAGGAGCGCGGCGATGACCTCGGCGTCGGTCCGGCCGCGAAGCTCGGCGATGCCGTACTCGGTGACCACGATGTCACGCAGGTGGCGCGGCAGCGTCTCATTGCCCTGGCCCCAGATGATGTTGGATGTGGTGTGACCACGGTGGGTGCGGCTCGAGCGCACGCACACGACCGAGCGGGCGTCGGGCAGCGCATGCGCCATGGCGACGAAGTTGTATTGACCGCCGACGCCGCTCACCACCCGGCCGTCCGCCAGCGTGTCCGACACCGCGGCGCCCAGCAGCGTCACCATCATGGTGGTGTTGACGAAGCGCGCGCAGCGACGCTGCAGCACCCGCAGCTCCTGGTCCGGCCCATACAGCTGATTGACCCAGGCTACCCCGCGCATGCCGAACTGCGCGCGATCGCTCTCGGGCAGCTCGCGCAGCGCCGCGTAGAAGCCGCGCGGGCCGAGGAAGAAGCCGGCGTGCAGCACCTGGCCGTTCCTGAGCTCGCGCCCGAGACACTCGGCCGCCAGGCGCATCCGGGTCGGCGCGTCGGCGAGGTCGGCGGCGATCCATTCACCGCCGTGCGCCCGCACGCTGCCGGAGTCGAACTCCGTGTCCTCGCGGAACACGCCGTAGCGCCTGAGCTCGGCGAACTCCGCGGCGTCGAGCGTCGGTCCGACGCCGACGGCGGCGAGCGCCGTGAGGATGCCGGCGTCGAAGCGCTCGCTGATAGCACCCGCAGCCAGCAGCCGCTCGATAGCCAGCGAGTCGTAGACCCGGCGGCGCAGCACCCCGGCGCGGTAGAGCTCGAGCAGGTGGTCGACGAACATTTCGGTCGAGGCGAACAGGCCGGCCGCGAAGGCGCCGCCGTCAGCGGCGGGCGCGGGCGGCGCGGTGCCGTGCGGGTCAGCGAGCGCCGCCAGCGCTTGTGCCCAGGTGCCGTTCTGCTGGTGGCGCAGCAGCAGCGCATATACCAGTGCGTCGCCGAGCTCGCCGATACCGATCTGCAGCGTGCCGCCGTCGCGCACCAGGCTGCTGGCGTGCAGCCCGATCGCATGGTCGACGGTGCCGAGCGGCGGATTGGGCGGGCAGAACAGGTCGTAGTCGTAGCGCGGGTCGTCGATGAGAAAGTCGAAGCGCTGCGGCTCGACCTGCGCGTGGCCGGTCATGAACGGCAGCTGCGCGTGGATCTCGCCGATCATGACGATGTCGCGGCCGGCGGCGCGCGCGGCAGCGAGCGCCGGCAGCAGGTCGACGGTGACGTCGGGGTTCGAGCCGAAGCTGAGCAACATCTCGCCGTCGTGCATGCGGCGGGCCACCAGCTGCGCGATCACGTTGACCCCGAGCGCCATCAGATCGCGCTGCGCGTAGGTGTAGTTGGTGCTGAGATGGTTCTGCTGCGCGTGCGCGCAGCCGAGGAACGCCCCCGGCGTCAGGAAGAACTCGATGACGCGCACGTTGGCCGGCACGCGGCCGTCGCGCACCGCGCGTGCGTAGTCCGGCTCCACGTAACTGCCGAAGACCCGCTGCGCCAGCGGCTCGACCAGGCGCGCCTCGAGCGGCGAGCGGGCGACGGGCTTGAGCAGCGACAGCGCCGTGACGATGGTCAGATCGATGGTCGAGTCGCGCGCGGCGCGGCGGTAGATCTCGTTGGCGAGCGGATTAGGCTTGCCGATGCCGAGCGGCATCGCCAGCACGATGCGCGACCCCAGGCGGCGCAACAGCGCGTCGACGCAGTGCCCGACGTCGTCGAATGTTTCAGGCATGCAGCTTTGCGGCATGCTCCTGCGGGTCAGTGCGCCGCGTGCGTCAGCCGCAGCGACCAGGACACCGTGACGTCGTTGGCGGCCTGGTCGGTGGCTTTCCAGTCGCCCTGGCCGACGCCGTAATCGAGCCGCCGCACCACGGTCTTGCCGGTCAGGTACGCGGCCGCCGCACCGTTCTCGTTCGCCTCGCGCAACGCGAGCGGCAGGCGCACATCGCGCGTGACGCCGCGGATGGTGAGCTTGCCCAGCGCCTCGTAGCCGCCCGCGGTCTGAGTGATCTGCGCGGCGCTGAAATGTGCCTGCGGAAACTTCGCGACGTCGAACAGATCCGAGCTGCGCAACGTATCGTCACGATCGCTGTCACCGGTGTCCAGGGACCCGACGGCGACCGCGACCTCCAGGCGCCCGGCGGCGGAGCCGGCGGGCGGCGGGTCGAAGCTCACGGTGAAGCTCTTGAAGCGGCCGGTGTTCTGCGCGCCCGCCTGCACGAACGTGAACTGCAGCGAGCTTTTCGCGGGATCGAGCGTGTAGCTCCCCGCGGCGGCTGCGGGGGGCGCAGCGGCCGCAGCGGCCACCAGGGCGACTGTCACGGCGGTCAGAAAGAGCGCGGCGGCGCCCGGCAGCAGATAGCGCATCGGTGGGTCCCCTCGTCGTTAAGTCAGTCGTTGCCCGTAAAGGGCAGCATGCGGCGCAGCACGTCGTCCCTGAGCACGAAGTGATGCTTGAGCGCGCCGGCGATGTGCAGCGCCACCACCACGCCGAGCGCGCAGGCGAGCGTTGCGTGCGTGTCGACCAGCGCCGCGTAGAGCGGCTTGCTCTTGGGCACCAGGTTCGGCAGCTGGAACAACCCGAACCAGCTCACGGGAAACCCACGCGCCGAGGACATCGTCCACCCCGAGAGCGGCAGCGCGAACAGCAGCACGTAGAGCGAGGCGTGCGTGAAGCGCGCCAGCACCCGCTCATAGGGCTTGAGGGTTATCGGCAGCTCCGGCGTCGGGTTCAGCCAGCGCCACGCGAGGCGGACGATGGCGAGCACGAGAACGGTGATACCCACGGACTTGTGATACGCGAACGTGGCCAGCTGCTTCTCGCCGTGCGGCAGCTGCACCGCAATCAGGCCCAGGGTTACCTGGACTACGATCAGCGCGACGATCAGCCAGTGGAGCGTCTGAGTCACGCTGCCCCAGCGGCGGGGGGTGTTGCGGATCGCCATGGGGCTTAAGCTTAAAGGGGTGACCAGCCGTTGCAAGATGCGGGTGTTGGGCGTGCTGCTGCCGGCGTGTTGGCTCACCGCCGGGTGTCCGACACAGCCGCGGCCGGCGGTGAGCCCGACGCAGCCGGTAGCCGGTGCGCCGGTGATCGCGCCGCACCTGGGACGCCCGTACGACGTCGTGTCCGGCAGCTCGCTGCTCACCGTGCGCGTCTACCGCGGCGGCGCGCTGGCCAGCGCCGGGCACAACCACGTCATCGCGAGCCACGCGCTCTCGGGCACGATCTACGTCCCGGCCGAGCGCCTCGGGACCAGCTTCGAGGTGCGGATTCCCGCGGCCGAGCTCACGGTCGATGAGCCGGCGCTGCGAAGCCAAGCGGGCGCCGGCTTTCCGCCCGACGTGAGCGAGTCGGCGCGCGCCGGCACGCGGCGCAACATGCTCGGGCCGGCACTGCTCGATGCGGCGGACTTTCCCGAGCTGGTGCTGACCGCCGAGCGCCTGGAGCCCGTGCCCGCAGGCGTGCCAGGGGAGGTGCTGGCGCACATCCGCACGGAAGTGCGCGGCGCGGTGCGCAGCATCACGCTCCCGGTGCGCTACCGGCTGAGCGGCGCGGAGCTCACCGTGTCGGCCGACGGGCCGCTTACCCAAAGCGAGCTCGGGCTCACACCCTTCACCGCACTCCTCGGCGCGCTCGCAGTACAGGATGAGATGCAGATCTCGATCCGCCTCACCGCCCGCGCCGCCGGCAACACGGCCGAAGGCGCGCGCTGACCCCGAAGGAGGCGCGCGCCGACCGCCGGGCTACTTCTCGCCCAGCTCCTTCAGCAGCTCGTTCGCCTGGTACACCTTGCGCAGCGCCTCGAAGATGATCGCCGGGTCGACGGCGACCGAGCGGTTGAGCTCCGCGTCGTACCAGTAGTCCCCGGAGATCGAGTAGATGTTGCCATCGAATATCAGCCCGACGATCTTGCCGCCGGCATCGACCATCGGGCTGCCGGAGTTGCCGCCGATGATGTCGTTGGTGCTGGAGAGATCGAAGCGAGTCTGCATGTCGAGCCGGTCGCGCACCTTGAGCCAGCTGTCGGGGATGCGGAACGGATCCTGCCCGGTGGCGCGCTCGAACAGACGTCCCAGGTGCGTGAACGGCTCGATCTCGCTGCCGTCCTCCTTCCAGCCCGCGACCTTGCCGTAGCTCAGGCGCAGGGTGAAGGTGGCGTCGGGCGGCTCCGTGGCGCCGTAGGCGGCAAAGCGCGCCCGCGCGATCTTCTCGGAGCCGGCGTCCACAGGACCTTCCACTTCGTCCTCGTAGCGCTTGCGCACCGCGCGCGCCTCGGGGTCGATGCTGCGAGCGAGCTCGATCATGGGGTCGTGCGAGGCGGCAATCGCGGCTTCGCCCCCGTCCCACAGGCGCTTGCGCACCTTGGGGTCGGCGAGCTGCGAGCCGTCAATGAGCCGCGCCGCGAGCGTGTCGGGCGAGTCGCCGCTGAGCAGCCGGCGCACCACCGGCGCATCCGGCCCCAGCCACTCGCGCATGCGTTCCAGTGAGAACGACAGCGTGAGCTTCTCGAGCGCCGGATACACCGGCACGGGCGCGAGCAGCCGCTGCTCGACCCGCGGCAGCGCGGCGTCGCTGTATTCGCGCAGCCGTTTCGTGTTGGGCTTGGCGCGTTCGGCGGCGCCGCGCACCAGCGCGCGCGCATAGTTGTAGAGGTGGCTGTTGAAGCCGGCGCCGAGCTCGAGGAACGTGTAGGGCAGGTCGAGCTCGCGGGCGTGCTGCTCGGCGGTCGCGATCTCGGCCCACGGGTCGCCGGTGCTTGCTGCGAGCTTCGGATCGGCAGCCACTTTGGCGCGCAGCGCCGCCTCGTCGGCGCGCTTGGCGGCCATCAGCCGGTCATCGAGCAGCGCCTGCAGCTGCATGCGGCGCACCTTGATGGCGTTCTCCAGGGTATTGAGCGGATCCTCGACTATGCGGTTCGCTTCCGGGCCGGTCTTGCCGAACTGGATGTAGCGCCCGCGCAGCTCCGCGGCGCGCAGCAGCCAATGGGGCAGGTACACGTCGCGCAGCTCGAGCAGCTCGGCGACGGTGAGCAGCCGGTCGGTGCCGCCGGGGTGGCCGGCCACGAACACCGGCTCGCCGGCATTCGGCCCCGCGGGCCGCAAGGTGAGGAAGCTCGGGGTAGCCGCGGGCTTGCCGTCCGGGCCGTAGGCGCGCAGCACCGACATGTCGAGGCACCAGCGCGGGAACTGGAAGTTGTCGGGATCGCCGCCGAAGGCGGCGATGGCGCGCTCGGGGGCGAACACCAGCCGCACGTCGGAGTAGCGGTGGTACTTGTAGAGCCAGTACTGCCCGCCCTCATAGAGCGTCACAGACTCGCATTTGAGCGGCCCGGACGGGGCGTGCTGGCTCTGCTCCTCGCACGCCTGCTCGAGCTGCGTGAGGGTCTTCTTGCGCGCGTCGTTGGCGGCCTTGGGGTCGAGGCCGGCAAGCGCCGCGTTCACTTTGGTAGTGACGTTCTCGGTCTCCATCAGCACATCGGCGATCTGGGTGCCGCACTTGAGCTCCTGCTCGCGCGCGCGCGCCAGGAAGCCGTCACGCACCAGATTCGACTGGGCGGTCGAATGCTCGTCGAGACAGGCCTCGGAGCAGTGGTGATTGGTGAGGATCAGTCCGTCGGGAGAGACGAACGACGCCGTGCAGTTCGACAGGCGGATGGTGGCGCTGCGCACGCGCGCCAGCCAGGCGCTGTCGATGTCGACGCCGTACTCGCGCTTCACGGCCGCGCTCGGAAAGTTGTCGAAGGTCCACATGCCGGCGTCGCTGAAGGCCGGCGGACAGACGAGGAGCGAACCGAAGGCCGGCATGGCGAAGACGAGCAGCTGTCGCAAACGCATAAGGATTCCCTCTTGCGGGGGTTGGCGCGAATTATGCGCGATTCGGCGGCGACGTGTCTGCGGCCGGCCGCAGCCGGCTAACCCTCGCCCGCGAGCAGCAGGAGAGCGGTGCCCTCCGGGGTCTCGATCAGCGCATTGCCGCTTGCGCTCACGCCGCGCGGCAACTGCCGGGCCGCCGTCACGCCGAGCCCCGCGAGCCTGGCGATGCGCTCGGGCATGTCCGGCGCGCGAAACACGATCAGCGGACGCTCGCTGGTGTCGGGGCGATGGAAGGCGAGGTCGAGGTGATCGCTGGTGAGCGTGAGATGCGGGTAAGGCGTATCGCTCTCGCCCATCGCGACGAACCCGAGCGGCTCCCAGAAGGCTTGAGCGGCGGCAAAGTCGGCCGCCGGCAGGCTCACCTCGGCGAAATCCCCGCACAGCGAGACTTCGGTGTCGGCCCGCGCGACCGGCGAGTAGGTGCGCGCCTCGAGTATCGTCACCGGGTTGCCGAAGGGATCGGCAAAACCGATCTCGTTGAAGACCTCTTCGCCCGTGCGGCAGACGGTGAACTCGATGCCGAGCGCGGCGTACGCCGGTACGTACTCAGCGATCCCCGCGTGCACGAAGGTGAGGTTGGGGGGCGTTGCGACCCGCTGGTGCAGTCCTAAGAACAGCCGCCCGTCGGTGAGCACGCCGTAGGGGTGCGTGAAGGTGTCGGCGGTGGTGGCCTGGGAAAAGCCCAGGCGTTCGTAGAACTCGACCGAGGCGCCGATGTCGGAGGCGGCGAGGCTCAGCTCATGAAAGCGGCCGAGCGGCAGCGGCGCACCGCTGACCATCAGGCGGAGGTGCCGCGCGCGGCCTTCGGCCGCCTGCCGCGCTCGACGTGTGTCCACCCCTGACAGTGCTGCACGACGAGCTCGGCGAGACACTGTGCGGCGCCGGCGTTGAGCGCCGGCACGTACTCAAAGCGATGGCCGCCGGCGCGCAGGAAGCGCTCGCGGTTCTCGATGGCGATCTCCTCGAGCGTCTCCAGGCAGTCGACCGCGAACCCCGGACACACCACCGTCACGTCGCGCACGCCCCGCTCGGGCATCGCGGCGAGCACGCTCGCGGTGTAGGGCTTGAGCCAGTCGCCCGCGCCGAAGCGCGACTGGAAGCTCACGCTCCACTCGTTGTCCCGCAGCAGCAGCTCGTCGGCGAGCAGCCGCGCGGTCTTCTGGCACTTGCAGAAGTAGGGATCGCCCTGGTGAAAGTAGCGCTCCGGGATGCCATGGAAGGACATCAGCAGGTGCGGGCTGCGGCCGTGTTCCTGCCAGTGCCCCGCGACGCTCGCGCGCAGCGCCTCGATGTAGCCCGGGTGGTCGTGGTACTCGGCGACGAAGCGCAGCTCGGGGAGCCAGCGCCAGCGGCGCAGCTCCTCGTTCACCTGGTCGTACACCGCTCCGGTGGTGGCGCCGCAGTACTGCGGGTAGAGCGGCAGCACCAGGATGCGTTGCGCGCCCGCGGCGCGCAGCCGACCGAGCGCCTCGCGCACCCCCGGCGGGCTATAGAGCATCGCCAGCTCCACCGACAGCGGCGCGAGCACCTGCTGCGCGAGCGTGCCGGCGAGCTCGGCGCGCAGCCGCTTCGACAGGGCCGCGAGCGGCGAGCCGGATGGCGACCAGATGCGGCGGTACTTGCGCGCGGTGCGCGACGGGCGCAGCGGCAGCACCACGCCGTAGAGCAGCGGCAGCCACAGCGCCCGCGGCAGCTCCACCACGCGCGGATCGGCGAGAAAGCGCGCCAGGAAGCGCCTCACGGCGCCGGCGGTGGGCTCGGTCGGCGTGCCGGTATTGACCAGCAGAATGCCGATGCGCTCGGCGCCGTCGTGGTGATAATCCGGGGAGCTCACGTAGCGCATGGCGTCACGATAACGCAGGCCGGCCCAGGCGCACTACCTGCGTCACGCCGGCACCCTCAGCCGAGCCCGACGCACAGGTACTTGATCTCGGTGTAGTCGAGGATCCCGTAGCGCGAGCCCTCGCGCCCGGTGCCGGACTCCTTGATGCCGCCGAACGGCGCCACCTCGGTGGAAATGAGCCCGGTGTTGAGTCCGACGATGCCGTACTCGAGCGCCTCGGCGACCCGCCACGAGCGCGCCAGGTCGCGCGTGTAGAAATAGCATGCCAGGCCGAATTCGGTGTCGTTCGCCATGCGGATGGCATCGGCCTCGGTCTCGAAGCGGAACAGCGGCGCCACCGGCCCGAAGGTCTCCTCGCGCGCGAGCAGCATCGCGGGCGTCGCATGGGTGAGCACCGTGGGCTCGAAGAAAGTCCCGCCGAGGCTATGGCGGTGGCCGCCCTGCACGATGCGCGCGCCCTTGGCCGCCGCGTCCGCCAGGTGCTGCTCCACTTTGGCGAGCGCATGTGTATCGATCAGCGGCCCCTGGTCGGTGGGACCCTCGAGTCCGTCGCCCACCTTCAGCTGCGCGACCGCGTGCACGAGCTTGCGTGTGAAGTCCTCGTACACGCCCGCCTGCACCAGCAGGCGGTTGGCGCACACGCAGGTCTGGCCGGTGTTGCGGAACTTGCTGGCGATCGCACCGGCGACCGCGGCATCGAGGTCGGCGTCGTCGAACACGATGAACGGCGCATTGCCTCCGAGCTCCAGCGACAGCTTCTTCAATGTCCCGGCGCACTGTGCCATGAGCTGCTTGCCGACCGAGGTCGAGCCGGTGAAGCTGAGCTTGCGCACCGTGGGATTCGCGGTGAGCTCCGCGCCGATGGCGGCGGCTGCGCCGGTGATGACGTTGAGCACCCCGGCGGGCACGCCGGCGCGCGCGGCAAGCGCGGCCAGCGCCAGCGCCGAGTAGGGCGTCTGGCTTGCGGGCTTGACCACGACGGTGCAGCCGGCCGCGAGCGCCGGAGCCACCTTGCGCGTGATCATGGCGGCCGGGAAGTTCCACGGGGTGATGGCGGCGACCACCCCCACCGGCTGGCGCAGCACGATGATGCGCTTGTCGGCCTGGTGTCCGGGGATCACATCGCCGTACAGTCGCTTGCCTTCCTCCGCGAACCACTCGATGAAGGCCGCGGCGTAGGCGATCTCGCCCTTGGATTCCGCGAGCGGCTTGCCCTGCTCGGCGGTCATGAGGGTCGCCAGATCCTCCTGGTTCGCCATCATCAGCTCGTACCAGCGGCGCATCACCGCCGCCCGCTCCTTGGCCGTGCGCGCCGCCCAGGCGGGGAAGGCTTGGGCTGCGGCTTCTACCGCCCGGCGTGCTTCAAGCGCGCCCATGTCGGGCACGGTGCCGATGGTCTCGCGCGTTGCGGGATTCACGACCGCGTGCGTCGCCCCGCTCGCGGCGTCCTGCCACTTGCCCGCGATGTAGGCGCGCGTGCGCAGCAGGTCGGGATCACGTAATTGCATCGCTGCCTCCTTGCGCGGCGGTGGGCGGCTCGCCGCTGCTGCCGCTGCCCCTGAGATGCCGGGCGAGAAACTCGCGGGTACGCTCGGCGGCAAGCGCGGCAGCCTGCGAGTCGTAGCTCGAGCGCTGGTCGCAGTTGAAGCCGTGGCCCGCGCCCTCGTAAACGTAGAACGGGGTGCCGGGCGCGGCCGCCGCCTGGATGCGCTCGCGGTCGCTCTCTGGAATGCTCTGGTCCGCGCCGCCGAAGTGATACATAACCGGGCACCGGGGCCTGCGGTCGAGGTAATCCGCGACTCGGCCGTAGTACACGACGGCGCAGGCGAGCGGCAGCTGGCAGGCCGCAAGATAGGCGAGCGCGCCGCCCCAGCAGTAGCCGACGACGCCGGTCCGGCCGGAGTGCTTCACGACCGCCGCGCTTGCTGCGATGTCCTTGAGAGCGGTGTCGGGCTCGATCTGCCGCCGGTAGCCGACGCCCTGCTCCGTGTCTGCCGGGGTGTAGCCGAGCTGGATACCGCGGCGCACCCGGTCGAACAGGCTCGGCGCGATGGCGGTGTAGCCCTGGGCGGCGAAGCCGTCGGTGACCGCGCGGATGTGGGCGTTGACCCCGTAGATCTCCTGCACCACCACCACCGCGCCGCGCGGCTTGGCCTGAGGGGCCACCAGCCACGACTGAAACTCGTGACCGTCGCGCGCCATGATGGTGGTGAGCTCGCCCATGGAACCGCTGCCGAATGGCTTCGCCGTAGTGACCATGGCATTCTAACGCGCCGCGCCCTCGGGAGAAGTCATGCTGGTCGGAGCCGCTGTCAGGCGCGTCGCCATCGTCGGTGGCGTGCGCATTCCGTTCGCCCGGGCGAACACGGCCTATGCCACGGCCACCAATCAGGAGATGCTCACCGCGGCGTTTCGCGGCGTGGTCGAGCGCTTCAAGCTCGAGGGTGAGCGTCTCGGGGACGTGGCCGCGGGCGCGGTCATAAAGCACTCTTCGGACTACAACCTGACGCGCGAGAGCCTGCTGTCGACCGGCCTCAACCCACAGACCCCGGGGCTCGACCTGCAGCGCGCGTGCGGCACGAGCCTGGAGGCGGCGATCGCCATCGGCAACAAGATCTCGCTCGGACAGATCGAGGCGGGAATCGCCGGCGGCACCGACTCGATCAGCGATGCGCCGATCGTCTATCCGCGCTCCTATCAGCAGTTGCTGCTCGCGAGCCACCGTGGCCGTACCGCCTGGCAGCGCCTCTCGCCGTGGCTCGGGCTGCGGCCGCAGCATTTCCGTCCGGTGCTGCCGGCGGTGGTCGAGCCGCGCACCGGGCTTTCGATGGGACAGAGCTGCGAGCTCATGGCGAAGCGCTGGCAGATCACGCGCGTCGAGCAGGACCAGCTGGCCTACGACAGCCACGTGAAGGCCGCCGCCGCCTGGCGCGCCGGGTTCTACGACGACCTGGTGATCCCGTACGCGGGCCTGAAGACCGACAGCAACGTGCGCGCCGACACCAGCCTCGAGAAGCTGGCGAAGCTCAGGCCGAGCTTTGCCGCCGACGGCACGCTCACCGCCGGCAACAGCACCCCGCTCACCGACGGGGCGAGCGCGGTGCTGCTCGCCACGCCCGAATGGGCCGAGAAACGCAAGCTCCCGGTGCAGGCGTATCTCACCTACGGCAAGGTGTGGGCGGTGGATTTCGCCAGCGGCGCCGAGGGCCTGCTGATGGCGCCCGCGTACGCGGTGCCGGCGATGCTGCGCGATGCGGGAATCGGGCTGCAGGACTTCGACTACTACGAGATTCACGAGGCGTTTGCCGCGCAGGTGCTGTGCACGCTCAAGGCGTGGGAGACGCCGGAGTACTGTCGCGAGGCCCTCGGGCTCCCGGGCGCGCTCGGCAGCATCGATCGCGCCAGGCTCAACGTGCAGGGCGGCAGCATCGCCGTCGGCCATCCGTTCGCGGCGACCGGCACGCGCATCGTCGCCTCGCTCGCCAAGCTCCTCGCCGGCGATGCGCATGCGAAACGCGGCCTGGTGTCGGTCTGCACCGCCGGCGGCATGGGAGTCACTGCGATCATCGAACGCTGAGCCGGCCACGTGCCGGAGGAGTTGGAAAACAATGAGCAGCGTGGCAATACGCGTCGCCCTGGCGACGCTCGTGATGTCGATGAGCTTCGCCGCGCGCGGCGACTTCAACACCGCGGTAACCGACTATCACTCGGGCCGTTACGACAGCGCCCACGCGCAGTTCCTGCAGATGGCGGCCCTCGGCGACTGCTCGTCGCAGTTCAACCTCGGCGCCATGGCGCTGCACGGCCAGGGCGGCCCGCAGGATACCGGCGCGGGCGCCGGCTGGCTCGAGGCAGCGGTCGAGAACGGCTGCGGCGCGCTGGTCGGCGGCCAGCTCGCGTCGCTGAAACCGAAGCTGAGCGATGCCCAGCAGCGCAGCGCCGCGGATATCGTGGCGCACTACGGCCGTGCGGCGCTGCGGGCCGAGGGGGTCGTCGACCCCGAGCTGGTCTGCCGCGACCAGACCGCGCCCGCGGTGGTCGACGTGCCGACCCCGGACACCGGCGGCGCCGCGCCCGCTGACGGGCTGGTAATTGCCGTGCTGACCGTTGGCGCCGACGGCTTTCCGCGCGACCCGCAGATCCTGCTCGCCGATCCGGCGACGGGCTTCACGGCCGCAGCGGTCGAGGCGTGGCTGCACGGACGCTTCGCGCCCGCGAGCCGCGGCGGCGTGCCGGTGGCAAGTGAGATCCAGGTGCAATACGCGTTCAAGCAGAAGGCTGGCGAGGACCTGTGGAGCACCGCACCGTTGAAGGACGTGCGCCAGGCGGCGAACGCAGGCGACCCGCGCGCCGAGTACCGCCTGGGGCTCGCCAGCTACGGGGCTGCGCCGGGCGGCGCGGCGCAGGCCGAGGAGTTCCTGCTGCGGGCGGCGCGCGACGGCGACCCCCAGGCCCAGTACTGGGTCGGTGCGCGGCTGCGCGCGACCTCCGCCTGTCATAGCGAGGTCAACGGTGCCGCGTGGCTGCGGCGCGCAGCGCAGGGCGGCGCCGCTACCGCACAGGTGATGCTCGCCCGCGACCTGGTGAGCGGCACGCCCGGCGCCACGCAGCTCGCCGAGGCGCGTGCGCTGCTCGAGAGCGCGGCAGCGTCCTCGGACTACTACGTCATGAAACATGTGGCGGCGCTGCTGGCCGCTTCCCCAAGCGAGACGGTGCGCGACCCGGCGACGGCGCTCGGCGTCGCCCGGCGTCTGGCGGCAGGCCAGATACAGTCGGACCCGCAGATGTTCGAGGTGGTCGCCGCCGCGGACGCAGCCAACGGGGATTTCGCGGGCGCCCTCGCTGAGCAGCAGACCGCGATCGGCAAGGCGAAGGGGCTCGGCTGGAGCACGCAGGACATGCAGGAGCGGCTCGAGGCCTATAGGTCCCGGCGGGCATGGCAGGGCGAGCTGCTCTGATTGCTGCGCGCATGACCACCCACCCAACCGACCGGCCGGCGAGCTTCGCGAGCTTTGGCGAGTTCTATCCTTACTACCTGGGGGAGCACGCCAACCGCACGTCACGCCGTCTGCATGTGGTCGGCACGCTGCTCGCGATCGCCGCGGCGGTTGCCGCGCTCGCGAGCAGGAGCTGGCTGCTGCTGCCCGCGGCGCTCGTGCTCGGCTACGGGCCGGCCTGGGCCGGGCATTACTTCTTCGAGCACAACCGCCCCGCCACTTTCCGCCATCCGCTCTACAGCCTGCGCGGCGACTTCGCGATGCTCGGTGAGGTGCTCACCGGTCGGATGCGTTTCTGAGCAGGCCGGGCATCGATCGTGTCTTCGAGCGATCGCTCGCCGCGCTCGTCAACGGCGGCGAGCCGCAGATCCTGCAGGGCGGCCGCAAGGGCGTGGAGAAGGAGTCGCTGCGGGTGCTCGCCTCGGGTCAGCTGGCGCACACGCCCCATCCGCGTGCGCTCGGCTCGGCGCTCACCCACGAGCACATCACCACCGACTACTCCGAGTCGCTGATCGAGCTGGTGACGCCCGCCTTCACCCACAGCTGGGAGCTGCTGCAGTACCTGCTCGACCTGCATCAGTTCGTCTACCGGCACCTGGGCGAGGAGCTGCTGTGGGCCACCAGCATGCCGTGCGCCATCGAGAGCGATGCGGACATCCCGCTTGCCGCATACGGCAGCTCGCACGTCGGGCGCATGAAGACCGTGTACCGCAACGGCCTGGGGCTGCGCTACGGGCGGATGATGCAGGCGATCTCCGGCGTGCATTTCAACTACTCGTTCCCGCTGCCGTTCTGGGAGGCGTATGCCGCGGTGCGCGGCTCGCGCACGCACGGCACGGCGTTCGTCTCCTCCTGCTACTTCGACCTGCTACGCAACTACCGGCGTCATGGCTGGCTGGTGCTGTATCTGTTCGGGGTATCGCCGGTGGTGTGCAAGTCGTTTCTGCGCGGACGCACGACCCAGCTCGAGGAGCTCGGCGGCGGCACCGCCTATGAGCCGTACGCCACCAGCCTGCGCATGAGCGACGTCGGCTACCGCAACCGCAACCAGTCCGGGCTCACCGTGTCGGTCAACAGCCTGGAGGAATACACCCGCGACCTGAAGTATGCGATCAGCACGCCGTACCCGCCCTATGAGGCGCTCGGCGTGCGCGTTGACGGCGAATACCGGCAGCTGAACGCCAACATCCTGCAGATCGAGAACGAGTACTACAGCTTCATCCGCCCCAAGCGCGTGGCGCGCTCGGGCGAGCGGCCCACCAAGGCGCTCAGGCGCGCGGGCGTCGAGTACGTCGAGGTGCGGGCGCTGGATGTCAGCGCCTTCGACCCGGTCGGAGTCAATCAGAACAAGCTGCGCTTCCTCGAGGCTTTTGTCGCGCTGTGTCTGCTCAAGCAGAGCCCGCCGATCAGCGCCGCCGAGCAGGGCCTGCTGGATGACAATCACATGAGCGTGGCGCGGCGCGGCCGCGAACCGGGCCTGACCTTGTGGCGCGACGGCCGCCGGGCGACTCTGCGCGACTGGGCGCAGGAGCTCATCGACTCGATGACCGGCGTGTGCGAGATCCTCGACCGCGGCGATGCGGCCCGGCCGTACTCGCAGGCGCTCGCCGTGCAGGCGGCCAAGGTCGCGGACCCAGCGCTCACACCCGCGGCGCGGCTCATGAGCGAGCTCACCGCCGGGGAATCGTTCTTCGACCTGGCGCTGCGCATGTCGGCGGCGCACAAGGCGTACTTCCTCGAGCTCTACCCGCCCAACCAGGCGCGGCTGGCCGAGCTCGCCACGGAAGCCACGGAGTCGCTCGCCGCGCAGCGCGCCATCGAGGCCCGCGACCGGGGCACCTTCGAGGAGTATCTGGCGCATTACTTCGCCGACTGAAGCCTAATTTCGCCCGCTGAAGCCTAATTTTGTCGAGCGCCGCGTAATTTCGCCGATTGAAGTCAATCCCTCGGGCGTGGCCTTGCGCCGGGGGACGCGACGCCCGATCCTGTCGATATGAACGCACTCTCGGTCCGTGGACTCACCAAGACCTACAAGAACGGCGTGCAGGCGCTGAAAGGCGTCGACCTCGACGTCGAGCAGGGCGACTTCTTCGCGCTGCTCGGGCCGAACGGCGCCGGCAAGACCACGCTCATCGGCATCATCACCTCGCTGGTCAACAAGACCGCGGGCGAGGCGCGGGTGTTCGGCTACAGCATCGACCGCGAGCTCGAGGCCGCCAAGGCGTGCATCGGCATCGTGCCGCAGGAAATCAACTTCAACATGTTCGAGTCGCCGTACACCATCCTGGTGAACCAGGCGGGGTTCTACGGCATTCCGCGCCCGGTGGCGCGCGCGCGCGCCGAGCAGTACCTGAAGCAGCTGCATCTGTGGGAGAAGCGCGGCGGCATCTCCCGCGGCCTGTCCGGCGGCATGAAGCGGCGCCTCATGATCGCACGCGCGCTGGTGCACGAGCCGCGGCTGCTGATCCTCGATGAGCCGACCGCCGGCGTCGACATCGAGATCCGCCGCTCCATGTGGGATTTCCTGCGCGAGATCAACGACCGCGGTACGACCATCATCCTGACGACCCACTACCTGGAGGAGGCCGAGACGCTGTGCCGCAACATCGCCATCATCAACGGCGGGCGCATAGTCGAGCGCGACCGCATGAGCAGCCTGCTGCGCCGCATGCACGTGCAGACGGTGGTGCTGAGTCTGCGCGACCCGCTGGCGCTCGCCCCGGCGCTCCCCGGCTACACCACCCGCCTGATCGACGATCACACCCTCGAGGTCGAGGTATCGAAGGACGAGAACCTGAGCGACATCTTCGCGCGGCTGTCGGAGCTCGGCATCGAAGTGCTGAGCATGCGCAACAAGGTCAACCGCCTCGAGGAGATCTTCATGCGCCTGGTGGAAGCGCACGGCGGCCCTGACGAGCAAGCGCGCGCCGCGGCCGAGCAGCCGCAGCCGGCGCGGCACACTGCGGCGCGGATTTCCGCGGGAGCGCCGCGATGAGCCCGGCAGCGCCTGCGGCCGAGCCGCTCGTCGCTCCGCCGATACCCCTCGGCCGGGTGCGCTGGACCGGCTTCAAGACCATCGTGATCCGCGAGTACGGGCGCATCATCCGCATCTGGGGCCAGACCATCGTTCCGCCGGTGATGACGGCGACGCTCTACTTCGTGATCTTCGGCAGCCTGATCGGACGGCGCGTCGGGGCGATGGGCGGCTTCGACTACCGCCAGTACATTGCGCCGGGACTCATCATGATGGCGGTGATCACCAACTCCTACGGCAACGTGGTGTCGTCGTTCTTCGGCGCCAAGTTCGGCAAGCACGTGGAGGAGTTGCTGGTGTCGCCGCTCCCGAGCTGGGTGATCGTGGCCGGCTACGCCACCGGCGGTATGGTGCGCGGGCTCCTGGTGGGAGCGGCGGTGACGATAGTGTCGCTCCTCTTCACCCATCTGCACGTGCAGCACCTGGCGGTGATCCTGGCGGCGGTGCTGCTCACCTCGCTCAGCTTCGCGCTCGGCGGCTTCCTCAATGCGCTGTTCGCCAAGAACTTCGACCAGGTGAACTGGATCCCGACTTTCGTGCTGACGCCGCTCACCTATTTCGGCGGTGTGTTCTACTCGATCGCGCTGCTGCCGCCATGGGCGCAGCGGCTGTCGTTCGTGAATCCGATCCTCTACATGGTGAACGCGTTCCGCTACGGCTTTCTCGGCGTCTCCGACGTCGATGTGGGGGTCGCTTTCACGCTGATGACGCTGGCCGCGGCGGTGCTGTTCGCCGTCGCAGTCACGCTCATGGACCGCGGCACGGGAATCAGGGATTGAGCGCGCGCGTCGCGCTCGTGACCGCGCGCGCGGCGCGCGGACTCGACGAGGACATGCCGCCGCTCGTGGCGGCGCTCGAGGCGCTCGGGGCGCACGCGCAAATCGCCGACTGGGACGACCCTGCTGTCGAGTGGCAGCGCTTCGATTGCGCGCTGCTGCGCTCGGCCTGGGACTACGCCGAGCGCCACACGGAGTTCCTCGCCTGGACCGCGCGCGTCGCGCACCTCACCCGTCTCGTGAACCCCGAGAGCGTGGTGCGCTGGAATACCGACAAGCACTACCTGCTCGAGCTCACGCGCGCGCACGCGCCGGTAGTGGCGACCCGCTGCGTCGAGCCCGGGGAGAGTGCCGCGAGCGCGCTCGCGGAGTTTCTCGCCGCCGAGCCGGGCGCGGAGCTGGTGGTCAAACCCGCAGTCGGTGCCGGTTCGCGCGATGCGCGCCGCCACGCCCGCACGGCGCGCCCGGCGGCGACCGCGCACATCGAGGCGCTCCTTGCGGCCGGGCGCAGCGTGCTGCTGCAGCCGTACCTCGAGAGCGTCGATCGCGACGGCGAGACCGCGCTCGTCTGGTTCGAGGGGCGTTTCAGCCATGCAGTCCGCAAGGGGCCGCTCCTGCCCGCCGGAGCCGCGAGCACGACGGCATTGTTCGCGCCCGAGGAGATCACCGCGCGCACGCCGGCGGCTGATGAGCTCGAGGCTGGCGAGCGGGTGCTGCGGGCGCTGCCCTTTGAGGCCCCGCTGTACGCCCGCATCGATCTCATCCGGGACAGGGCTGGCCGCTCGCTCCTGCTCGAGCTCGAGCTCACGGAGCCGTCGCTTTTCTTTGCCCACGCGCCGGGCTCGGCGGAGCGGTTTGGCCGGGCGCTGCTCCGGCGATATGTCAAATAGAAGAAGCTCAGATATGTGAGATAGAGCACACAAAAAGCCCTCTAACTACTTGTAGCAACAAATCTTTCACACGCTTGTCACTGTTTTGACGCGCTGCGGCGCGAAGCTGGACGCGTATGAAAGCGACCGGCCTCAGTACGTTCATCGCACGCGTCGATGCGGCGGAGGTGGGCCTTTGCCGCAAGTTGAACCGCGGGGCGTCGTTCGCCATTCCCCGTCTGGTGTTCAGGATCGCGAGCCGCCTGGGCGACGGGATCCTCTGGTATCTGCTGATTCTGCTGCTGCCCGTTCTCTACGGAAGCTCGGCCCTGAAGCCGGCGCTGGTGATGGCGCTCACCGGGGCCTTAGGGGTGGCGACGTACTGGCTGCTGAAGCGCGTGTTCGTGCGCGAGCGGCCCTTCATCACCCACGCCGCAATCGACCTGGCGGCAGCTCCGCTCGATCGCTACAGCTTCCCCTCGGGCCACACGCTCCACGCGGTATCGTTTGCCTGGCAGGCGACGGCGCACTTTCCGGAGCTCGGCTGGGTGCTGCTGCCGCTTGCGGGGCTGATCGCCGCCTCGCGCGTGGTGCTCGGCCTGCACTACCCGTCGGACGTGCTCGCGGGAGCGGCGATCGGCGCGGCGCTGGCCGAGCTCGGCCTCGCGCTCAGCTGATCGTGTAGAGTGGCGCGATGAGATCCCGCCCCTCGGGGCGCAGTGTGCGTTAGCGCGTGCGCGTCCTGTTCGTCTCCGACGTCTACTTTCCGCGCGTCAACGGTGTCTCCACTTCGATCAGCACTTTCCGTCAGGATCTGGCGGAGCTGGGCGTAGAGACGCTGCTGGTGGCGCCGCGCTACCCGGGGGCGGCACAGGCGCACGACGCCGCCGACAGCGTGCTGCGTGTTCCGTCCGCGGGCGTGCCGGGCGATCCCGAGGACCGGCGCATGCGCTGGGGATCTCTGACACGGCTCCTCGATGGCCTGCCGCGCGGCGCCTTTGACCTGGTGCACATCCAGACGCCGTTCGTCGCGCACTACGCCGGGGTGCGCGCCGCGCGCCGCGCCACCGTGCCCGCGGTCGCGACCTATCACACCTTCTTCGAGGAGTACCTGCATCACTACGTGCCGGTGCTGCCGCGCCGCCTCGGCCGCTTCCTGGCGCGCGGCTTCACCCGCTCGCAGTGCGCCGCGGTGCAGGCGCTGATCGCGCCCTCCGAGCCGATGCGCGCGGTACTGCTCGAGTACGGCGTGACCACGCCGATCCACGTGCTGCCGACCGGGCTCCCCGCGGTCTGCTTCCGCGCCGGCGATGGTGCGCGCTTCCGCGCCGCCGCCGGGATCGCGCCCGAGCGGCCGCTCGTCACCTACATCGGCCGGGTGGCGTACGAGAAGAACATCGGCTTCCTGGTGCAGATGTTCCGCGACGTGCTCAAGTCGGTGCCGCAGGCGCTGCTGGTGATCGCCGGCGAAGGGCCGGCGCGTGCGGCGCTTGCGCAGCAGGTGTCGGGCCTGGGTCTCGGCGCCCACGTGCACTTCGCTGGCTACATGGAGCGTGACTCGGCGCTGCTCGACTGTTATGCCGCGGCGAGCGTGTTCGTGTTCGCCTCGCGCACCGAGACCCAGGGGCTGGTGCTGCTGGAGGCGATGGCACAGGGTGCGCCGGTCGTCTCCACCGCTGAGCTCGGCACGCGCTCGATCCTCCAGCCCCGCTGCGGCGCGCTGGTGGTGCCCGAACTCGCGCCGACGTTTGCCGCGGCAGTGGTGCGGGTCCTGACCGAGCCGGATCTGCGGCAGGAGCTCGGCGCGCTCGGCCGAAGCTACGCGCGCACCTGGTCGTCAGCCGCTCAGGCGCGGCGCCTCAAGGAGCTCTACGGCGCGCTGCATGTCGCGGGCGCAGCCGCGCATATCGCGGCCTGACGGGCCACTGCACGGGCCAAGGGGGCCCACACCGCCCGCGGACACGCGCCCGAGGCGTCGCGCGGGTGCGACGGTTGAAACCCCTAAGCGCCGAGCTACACTTTCAGCTGGCCGAACTCACCACCTGTCAGGGAGCATGGGCGCAAAGCGCGCGCTGATCGTCGACGACTCCAAGTCCGCGCGCCTGTTTCTCGCCCGCGCCCTGGAGCGCTACGACATCGACGTCGACAGCGCCGAGAGCGCCGAGGCCGCGATCGCCTACCTCGCGAGCCACCGCCCGGACGTGATCTTCATGGACCACCTGATGCCCGGCATGGACGGCCTGCAGGCGGTGAGGGTCATTAAGAACGACCCGCGCACGGCCACCATCCCGATCATGATGTACACCTCGCAGGAGGGCGAGCTATACCTCGGGCAGGCGCGGGCGCTCGGCGCCCTCGGCGTGCTGCCCAAGCAGATCCATCCCGCGGATGTCTCGAAGGTGCTGTATGAGCTGCACCTGGTTCCCGAGCGGCGCTCGGGCGAGCAGACGACCTTCACTCCGGTCGAGGATGTGGCCGTGGCCGTGCCCGCCGCCCGCAGCGCGCCCTCGCGGCCACTCACCGAGAGCGAGCTGCGCGAGCATTTCGCCGAGTTGCGGCGCGCACTCGTGGCCGGCATCGATACGCAGACGGATCGCATCACCTCCGAGGTGCGCGCGCTGCTGCTCGAGTTCCTCCCGTCACTGCCGCCGGCGCGCCGCCGGGCGGTGCGCGAGCGCCCCTGGCCGTGGATCGTGGCGTGCCTCGCGCTGGCACTCGCACTCGGCAGCAGCGCGCTGTGGTGGCGGAGCGTCCGTCTCCTCGACTCGCTCTCGGTCGAGCTCGGGCAATTGCACGCGCAGATGAGCGCCGCGCCGGCGGCGAGCATGGCAGCGCGCCCTGCCGCGGCACCGGGCTCCGCGGCCGGCGCATCCGCCACCGGTGCCCAAGGAGCACCCATAGCGGAGAACCGACCCACGATCGTGCCGGTGCCGTACGGCTCGGAGGCACTCGGGGGTGCGCGCCTCGAGGCGATGCGCCTGCTGCTGGCGCACCTCACTCGGCAGAAGACCGCCGGAGTCGTCGACGTGCGCAGCTTCGCCGGCCGCTTCTGCCTGGTCGGCAATGCTGTCGACGGCTACTCGCTGCCGCCGGATGAGATGCCGTTCGCCAAGTGCGACGTCATCGGCAATCCGGCCGAGGACTCGCTTTCGCCCACGCAGCGCATGCCGCTCGCGCTTGCCAACCTGATCGGCGCGGCCCGCGCCGCCTCCGGCGGCGCGCTCGACGTGCAGGTGTCGGTGGGCGATGCCACCAATCTCCTCATGCCGTACCCGCCGGTGGCGGGAGACCTGACTGCCGGTGACTGGAACCGCGCGGCTGCCGCCAACAACCGCGTCGAAATCCGCGTCCATTGAGCCTCACCCGGTCCCCGCATGCCGCCGGCTGAGCAATTCCGGCCGTCGCGCTGGCTGCGCAACCGCCATGTACAGTCGATGCTGGCGAGCACCTTCGTACGGCGCGGCGGCATCGAGCGGCGTGCCGCGCCCCTCATCGCCGCGCAGCGTGAGCTGCTGCTCGATTGCGGCGCGGGGGTGCGGCTGCAGTGCTTTGCCTCCTCGCCCCCGCACAGCACCGGCCAGGCGGTGGTGGTGCTGCACGGCTGGGAGGGGAGCGCGGATTCGCTTTACGTGCTGTCACTCGCGCAGCGGCTGTTCGAGCAGCGCTTCGAGGTGCTGCGCCTCAACCTGCGCGACCACGGCGCCACCCACCACCTGAACCGTGACCTGTTCCACTCCTGCCGCCTGCCGGAAGTGATCGGCGCGATGCGGGCGCTGCAGCAGCAGTACCCGGGTCACCCGCTGCGGCTGGTGGGCTTCTCGCTCGGCGGTAACTTCATGCTGCGGGTGGCTGCGCGCGCGCGGGCCGCGGAGCTCAGGCTCGCGGGCGTGATCGCCGTATCGCCGGTGCTCGATCCCGAGGAGACGCTGGTGGCGCTCGAGCACACCATGCCGGGCTACCAGCGCTACTTCGTGCGCAAGTGGTTGCGCTCGCTCGGCAGGAAGCAGGCGGCCTGGCCTGGAGTCTACGACTTCCACGATGTCGCGCGGCTGAAGGACCTGCGCGGCATGACCGACGAGCTCGTGCGGCGTCATTCGGAATTCGCGACACTGGAAGAGTACCTGCGCGGCTACTCACTCACCGGGGAGCGGCTCGCCACTCTCGAGGTGCCCGCCCGGATCCTGACCTCATCCGACGACCCGATCATCCCGGTGGGCGGGCTCACGCGCCTCGCGCAGACCCCGGCGCTCTCGGTGACGGTGACCCGCTACGGCGGGCACTGCGGCTTCATCGAGCAGCTCTCGACGACCACCTGGGCGGAACGGCAGATTCTCGGGCAGCTCGGCGCCTAGATCTATTGGAAAAATCGCCTGCGGCGATTTTTCGGACATCAGCTTCGGTACCGGGCGCGCGCCGGGGTCCCCAGGAAATCGCGCGTCTTGATTTCAGGTCGCAAACTCGCCTGACATGGAGTGCGCGATTTCCTGGGGTGGCCTTTAGGCGTGACTTTGGCGCCCTGTGCTGCAGCAGACGCGGGCGCTACTCGCTGTGACGCTTCTCGTCGAAGCGCGTCACCGGCTCGCCGCTGGTCACGGTCACGGCCCCCTCGATGACCGCGCCGCGGGCGATGGCAACCGTGCGCGCGACGATGTCGGCCTGGATCACCGCCGAGGCGCCCACCTCGAGCTTGTCCTCGACCACGAGTCGCCCGACGATGCGCCCGGCGATGACCGCGGCATGGGCGTGGATCTCGCCCTGCCACTCGGACCCCGCGGCCATGCTGAGCCCGCCCCGCACGCGCCCGTCGCCCCGCACCGTACCGCACACCACGAGCGGGCCGTCGGTCTCCAGGTCCCCGGTCAGACGGGAGCCCGGCGCCACGAACGTCGGCGACTCGCCGATCTGATCCAGGAGTCTGCGCTTTCGGGGCTCGAACACGGCGGGTGACCTCCGGGGGTGCCTTCAACGAGTCATAATACGGGCCGCCGGCCGCACAAGGATGCCGACCATGATCACATTCCGTGCCGCAACCGCCGCTTTGCTGGTCGTGGGACTGGCGCTGGCCGCCTGCAGCGGCGAGCAACAGGACTGGCGTTCCGCGGAAGGCGCCGATACCACCGAGGCCTACGCCCGCTTCATCGAGCAGCATCCCGACAGCGAGCTTGCCTCTCAGGCGCGCGCCCGCCTGAGTCAGCTCGCCGTGGAGCGCGACTGGCAGCACACGCGCAGCGACGGCACGCTCGAGGCGTACCGGGAGTTCATCGCCCACTATCCCGGCAGCCGGTATTCACAGGAGGCGCGTATCCGCATCGAGAGTGCCGCCCTCGGCTCCATCGCGCGCATCGCGCCAGGGACCCCCGAAGCGCAGGCGGCGCCGCCGAGCGGCGTGAAGCTGCTGCAGCTCGCGGTCGCCCCGCGGGCGCAGCCAGCCTCCGTACCGACAGCGCCCGCAGCTGACGCATCGCCGCCGACGGGCGCACTGGCGCAGCCCGCGGCGCTCGCACGGCCTGGCGTGCTGGCCCAGCCGGGTGAGTTGGCGCAGCCTGCCGAAAGCTCGCCGGTCGCGCAGCCGCTCGCGGGGCAGGATGTTGCTGTGCTCTACGCAGTGCAGCTCGGCGCTTTCGGCACCGAGGAGAGCGCCGACCGTGAGTGGCTGCGCCTGCAGAACCGCTTCGCCGCACAGCTGGCCGGTTTCACGCCGCACGTGGTTGCCGCCGACACCTCGGTCGGTCAGCTCTACCGGTTACAGGTCGCCGCTGCGGGTGAATCCCAGGCGCGGGCGCTGTGCGACTCCCTCAAACAGCAGTCACAGTCGTGCGTGCCGGTGCTGCCGCGGTAGGGCCTGTCTCTGCTCGCCATCGCTCCAAACTGACAATTCACGTCACCTGGCGCCTGGGGCACGGGCGCTCATAAGTAGTTGTTTTAACTGCTATTGTCGATCTGGCACAGCCTTTGCTCCAGCTTTGGGTGCGGGGCTTTTATGAGTGAGAGCGCCCGCAGGGCTTGCGGGTGTGATGCATTTTCATTGCCCCGCGCCTGAGACACAGCTGCGAACAACTTCCCCGTGTTCGCTCCTGCGCGCCGCGATGCGACTTCCCCCGCCTCGCGGCGCATTTTTTTTGGGGCGGCCGCCCATACAATCGACGGGTGGAATTCCGCGACTACTACCAGGTCCTCGGCGTCGAGCGCACCGCGACCGCCGATCAGATCAAGTCCGCATGGCGGCGCCTGGCCCGCAAGTACCACCCGGACGTGAGCAAGGAGCCGGACGCGGAGAAGCGCTTCAAGGACATGCAGGAGGCCTACGAGGTTCTGCGCGATCCCGAGAAGCGCGCCGCCTACGATCAGCTCGGCAGCCAGTGGAAGTCCGGCGAGCAGTTCCGGCCGCCGCCCGACTGGGGGAACGGCTTCGAGTTCGGAGGCGGCCGAGGCGGCCGAGGCGGCCCGGGCGGCGGTCGCCGCCGCCGCGCGGAGGAACCGGCGAACGGCACTTCCCAGGACGGGGACTTCAGCGACTTCTTCGGCTCCCTCTTCGGCGGCGGCTCGCCGTTCGCGCAGCACCGCCCGCGCGGCGGGCGCGACCATCACGCGCGCATCGATATCGACCTCGCCGCGGCGTTTCGAGGCACGACCACACTGCTCGAGCTCAAGCGCCCGGAGCTCAAGCCCGATGGCACGCTCGAGGTGCGCACGCACACGGTCCGCGTCACCATTCCCGCGGGCGTCACCGAGGGACAGCTGATCCGCCTCGCCGGGCAGGGTGAGGGCGCGCCCGAGGGCGGCAGCGCGGGCGACCTGTACCTCGAGACTCACATCCTTCCGGACCCGCTCTACCAGCTAGATGGCCGCGATGTGACCCTGACACTGCCGGTGGCGCCGTGGGAAGCCGCGCTCGGTGCCAGTGTCACCGTGCCGACGCTCGGCGGCCCGGTGGATATGCGAATTGCGCCCGGGGCCGAGTCGGGACAGAAGCTGCGGTTGCGAGGGCGTGGGCTCCCTGGCCAGCCGCCCGGGGACCAGTACGTGCAGCTCAAAATCGTGTTGCCACCTGCGTCCACGCCCGAGGCCAAATCGCTCTACGAGCAGATGCGCAGCAGCCTCGATTTCGATCCGCGCGCGCAGCTGAAAGGGACTCACACATGAGCCGCACGCCGCCGATGCTCACCGCCGAAGTGCTGACCGAAAGTCACTGGATTGCCGTCACGCAGCTGTGCGAGCTGTGCCGCCTCGACCTGGCAGCCGTCGAGGAGCTCGCCGAGCTCGGGGTGGTCTCCCCGCGCCAGGGGCGTGCCGCCGACTGGCAGTTCCCGGCGACGGTGCTGCCACGGCTGCGCATCGTCAGTCGCCTGATGCGGGATCTGGGGGTGAACGTCAGCGGCGCGGTGCTCGCGCTCGAGCTCCTCGAGTCGCAGCGTGCGTTGGAGCGGCGACTGCGCGCGCTCGAGGGGCTGCTGGCCGCGGAGCGTTGAGGCGGCCGGCGAGCCTCTACTGGCCGAAGCGCTCGCCGCCTGCGTGCAGCCACTCGAGCTCGGCGGGCGTGTCGGCGCGCCCCAGCAGGCGGTTGCGGTACGGGAAGCGCCCGAAACGCTCGACGATCGAGCGATGGTTCTCCGCCGAGCGAAGCGTCGCCTCGAAGGTGCGGCCCAGCTCCGGCGGCGCCTCGGTGCGCAGCCGCCGGTACGCCGCGACCGACTCGTCCTGCACCTCGTGGCTTTCGGCGTGCTGCATCGGCATGTAGAAGAAGATCCGTTCGACCACATCCAGGGCCGCGTCGGCCGCGGACTGCATTCCGGAGAGCGCCAGCGCCAGCGCCCGCTCGTCGTAAGCGAAGGCGCGCGCCGTGCCGCGGAACATGTGGCGCGGAAACTGGTCGAGCAGCACGATGAGGCTGAGACGCCGCCGCGGTCCGTCGGCCCAGCTGGCGAGCTTGCCACCCGCGGCGCGCTCAAACAGCGCGCCGAAGCGCGTGCGGATCTGCTCATCGTGCCGACTGAGCGCCGCCACATCGCCGCTGAACCAGAAGCACACGCGGCGCTCGAGTGCGGCGGCCGTGAGCGGCAGCCGGCCGAACCAGAAGTCGCGCACCTGGCGCGCCTCATCCATGCGTCGCTTCATCCATTGCTGGCGTCGCGCGGCGTCTGGTCGGCTTCGAACAGTTTCTGCAGCTGCTGGGCGGACTCACGCGTGGTGGCGCGCAGCTTGTCCTCGTCATCCTTCACCTGGTACTGCGCGGCGAGCGTCGCCTCGTCGTGCTGGCGGAACGTCTGGATCGCCTCGCGCGCCGCGGCGCGACTTTCCCCGAGCGTTTCCAGCACGCGACCGGCCATCTCCAGGCTCGAGGCGTAAGTCTCGCGGATGATGGTGGTCACGCCCGCGTCCATGAGCGCAAACGCATGCTGGCGGTTGCGTGCGCGTGCCAGGATCCTGAGCTTCGGGAACTGCTCGCGCACCAGCTGCGCGGTACGGGTCGAGGCGTCGACGTCGTCGATCGCGAGCACCAGGATCTGGGCGGTCGCGGCCCCCGCGGCGCGCAGCAGGTCGAGGCGCGAGGCGTCTCCATAGTAGACCTTGTTGCCAAAGCGGCGCACGAAGTCGACGTGAGTCTGGCTGACGTCGAGAGCCGTGAACCCCACGCGCTTGACGCGCAGGATGCGCGCCACGATCTGGCCAAAGCGCCCGAAGCCGGCAATGATCACCGGGATGTCGTGCTCGTCGATGGCGTCGTAGGGCGCCGCGTGCGCGGCGCCCCAGCGCTCGCTCGCCGCCTCGTAGGCGATCATGAGCAGCGGCCCGAGCATCATCGAGAGTGTCACTGCGAGGATCAGCAGGTCGGTGGTGGCGCCATCGAGCAGCCGCTCGCGCGCGGCCAGCGTGAACAGCACGAAGGCGAACTCCCCGCCCGTCGGCAGCGTGAACCCCAGTCGTCGCGCCACGCCGGGCTCCTTGCCTGCCAGCCGCGCCAGCCCGGTCACCGCGAGGACCTTCACCGCCACGAATCCAGCGGTGACGGCGAGCAGCGTCAGCGGCTCGGAGCGCAGCAACCCCAGGTTCGCCGCCATCCCGACTGACACGAAGAACAGGCCGAGCAGCAGCCCCTTGAACGGCTCCAGGTCCGCTTCCAGCTCGTGGCGGAACTCGCTGTCGGCGAGCAGCACGCCGGCGAGAAACGCGCCGAGCGATGCCGACAGCCCGATCCCGGTGGCGAGCAGGGCGGTACCGATCACGGTGAGGAGCGCTGCGGCGGTGAACACCTCCGACACCTGCACCCGGGCTACGATGCGCAGCGCCGGCCGCAGCACCAATCGCCCGCCCGCCACCACCACCGCGATCACGAGCAGCAGTTTCAGCAGCGCCAGCCACCAGGTGCCGTTGCCGCTGAGAGCGGCGCCCGGGGCGAGCCGCGGCAGGATTGCCAGCACCGGCAGCACCGCCAGGTCCTGGAACAGGAGGATGCCGAACGTCGCGCGCCCGTACCGCGTCTGCAGCTGGCCGCGCTCGGCGAGCAGCTGCAACACCAGCGGCGTCGACGAGAGCGAGAGCCCGAAGCCGATCACGCCGGCGGCGAGGGGCGGCATGCCGAGCGCCCAGGCGCCTGTCCCCAGCAGCAGCGCGCAGGTGACCACCTGCGCAGCACCGAAGCCGAACACCAGCCGGCGCATGACCCACAGCCGCTGCGGCTGCAGCTCGAGCCCGATCACGAACAGGAGCAGGACGATGCCGAACTCCGACACGCGCATCAGATGGCTGACATCGCCGACGAGATTGAGGCCCCACGGACCGATCGCGAGCCCGGCGGCGACGTAGCCGAGGATGGACGACAGGCGCAGCAGGCGCGACAGCGACACCGCGACGACGGCGGCGGCGAGCAGCACTGCGATCTGGGACAACGGAATCATGTGGACGTCGGGCGATTCTCGCAGGAATCCTCGCTCGCAGCGCGCAGGGCTGGGGGCGGGGCGCCGGCCGCAGCGGCCTGACTCTCTTGAGTTTGCCGCCCCAGGTCCCCATGCCTGCGAAAATGTCCAACGCAGAACCGCTCGATGCCTATTCCGACGCCGTGATCGGCGCCGTCGAGGCCGTCGGCCCCGCGGTGGTGAGCGTCTATGTCGGCGGCGCGGCTGAGGCCGCGCGGGCCCAGGGTGGGGCGGGGTCCGGGGTGGTCGTGACCCCCGACGGCTACCTGCTTACCAACGAGCACGTCGTGCAGCGGGTGCAGGAGGCGCGCGTCTCCTTCGTCGACGGCCGGACCGTCCCTGCGGTGGTGGCGGGGCGCGATCCGGCGACCGATCTTGCGGTGCTGCGCGCGCAGGCGGCAGCGCTGCCTTACGCGCACCTTGCAGGCGGGGAGCGGCTGCGTCCCGGGCAGCTCGTGGTCGCCGTCGGCAACCCGTTCGGCTACGAATCCACCGTGTCGGCGGGCGTGGTGAGTGCGCTCGGACGCTCGCTGCGCAGCCGCCAGGGACGGCTCATCGAAGGCATCGTGCAGCACACCGCGGCGCTCAACCCGGGAAACTCCGGCGGCCCGCTGGTGGATGCGCGCGGGCGGGTCGCCGGCATCAACACCGCGATCATCGCCGTGGCACAGGGCATCGGCTTTGCGGTTCCCGCAGCCACCGCGCAGTGGGTGCTGACCGAGATCCTCACCCAGGGGCGAGTGCGGCGCGCCTGGCTCGGCGTCGCCGCGCGCGACCGGCCGCTCGATCTGCGCCTGGTGCGGGCGCTGTCGCTGCCCGCGAGGAACGCGGTGGAGATCCTGTCGCGCGAGCCGCAAGGGCCCGCGGCAGACTCGGACCTCCGTCCCGGGGATCTGATCTTCGGCGTGAACGAGGTACCCGTCGACGGCGTCGACGCGTTGCACCGCGAGCTTGCGCGCGTGCCACCCGGGAGCCGGCTGACCCTCAAGGTCGTGCGCCGCACGGAGTTGCTGGAGATCCCGCTGACGGTGCGCGAGCCGGCGGCGGCCTCCTGAGATCCGCCGCGGCTCGCTGCGGCTAAATCACTCGCACAGGCTCTCGAGATAGCCCTGCGCGGCCGGCGAGAGGCGCTTGAGCGCCAGGGCGCGTGCCTTCGGGGCGTCCACGATGTACTCGAGCGGCCCCGAGACCAGCATCTGGCGAATGCGCGGATGCCGCAGCGCCGCGCGCGCCATGCGGTTCAGGAGCGTGAAGCCGCGGCTCACGACGCGCCCGCTGGCGCCGTTGCGCTCGATGGTGCGGGCCAGGTACTGCCCGAAACGGGCGTAGAGGAAGTAGTCGTCGTCCCCGACCTGGAAGCGCGCTTCGGCGAAAAAGTCGGGGAAATTCTTCTCGAGATAGTCGTTCAGACGTTGCAGAGGGGGCTGAAGGTCGCTGTCAGTCGACACTTTGCGCTGCTTCATCTTGGGTGCGGACACCTCGCTCGTCGCTGAAGATTGCGGCGGCGCGCATGTTGGAGCAGCGTGCGGCGTGATGCAAGAGGCGTAGCCGCAGAACGCGACCGCAGTCACGTCGCCGCGCGCCACTCCTCGCGCCGCAGGCGGTACAGCACGTGGCGCAGCAGCGCGTGGCCGGGGGGCAGTCGCGGGTGATCGAAGTCGCCGTCCGGATCTCGCCGCATGCCGAGCCGCTCCATCACTGCGCGCGAGCGGACGTTGCCGGACGCGGTGAAGGATACGACCTCCGGGAGGGAGAGCGTCGAGAACGCAAAGCGCACACACTCGCGCGCCGCCTCGGTCGCATAGCCGCGGCCCCACTTGGCCCGGGAGAGGCGCCACAGGATCTCCGTGCAGGGCGTGAAGTCGGCCTGGAACGAGGGTACCGAGAGCCCAACGCAGCCGATGAACTCCCCCGCAGTCTGCAGCTCGACGGCCCAGACGCCCCAGCCTCGCTGTGCGAGCTCATTCCCGGCCCACGCCGCGAATGCATCGCTCGCGCCGCGGCTGAGGCAGCCTCCCATGAACTCCATGGTCTGCGGATCCGCGTTGAGGGTCGCGAAGGGCTCGAGATCGCTCGCGCGCCATTGCCGCAGAACCAGGCGCGGGGTCGTGAGGTCCGTCATCGGTCGCTTGCAACAGCCTCTCGGGCCGGTATTATCGGGCGCATAGTGATGGTGCAAGACAGTCGATCCGGCGAGTAGCGGCCTCGCCCCCGCCGGAGGATCCGACTGCCCGTTCGCGGGCTCGCTGGTGGGGTGAGCCGCGCGGATCTCCTGAGCGCACGAATTGACCGGCCCGTTTCAGCTGCGGTCGCTTTCGACCTGCGGCGCGAACCTGCCTGTCGCCGCTAAGACTCTCTCGAGATCGCCACCATGCATGCTCCGTCCCCCGGACTCTACAAGGACGCCTACGAGCGCGACAGCTGCGGCTTCGGACTGATCGCCAGCCTCGACGACGCAGCGAGCCACGCGCTGGTGCGCACCGCGATCACATCCCTCAATCGCCTGACGCACCGCGGCGCCGTCGCCACCGACGGCAAGACGGGCGACGGCTGCGGACTGCTCATGAAGAAACCGGCGGCGTTCCTGCGCGCCGTGGCCGTCGAGGCCGGCATCACGCTCGCCCGGGAGTTTGCCGCAGGGCTCGTGTTCCTGCCGCGCGATGCGGGCCGGGCGCGTGCTGCGCGCACCATGCTCGAGGCGCAGCTCGGCCGGGCCGGGCTCAGGGCCGCCGGCTGGCGCACCGTGCCCGTGAACCCCGAAGCCTGCGGCCCCGAAGCGCTGCGGACCCTGCCTGACGTCGAGCAGCTGTTCGTCGATTGTCCCGCCGAGCTCGACGAGGCGGCGTTCAACCGGCGGCTGTTCATGGCGCGGCGTCTCACCGAGAAGGCACTCGGCGACGACCCGGCGTTCTACGTGCCGAGCCTGTCTGCGAGCACCCTGGTCTACAAGGGCATGGTGATGCCGCGGCACCTGGCCGAGTTCTACCCGGATCTGGACGACCCGCGGCTCGCCGCCTCGGTGGTGGTCTTTCATCAGCGCTTCTCCACCAACACGTTGCCGCAATGGCGCCTGGCTCATCCGTACCGTTACCTCGCCCACAACGGCGAGATCAACACCGTGCAGGGCAACCGCAACTGGGCTGCGGCGCGCGGGCCGCTGCTGCGCACGCCGCTCCTGCCGGAGCTGCAGGAGGTGCTGCCGCTGGTGTCGCTCACCGGCTCCGACTCGCAGAGCCTCGACAACATGCTGGAAGTGCTGCTGATGGGCGGACTCGATCCGCTGCACGCGATGCGGCTGCTCATTCCTCCGGCGTGGCACGGGCTCGATGCGCTCGACCCGGACCTGCGCGCCTTCTACGAGTATTACTCCCCGCACATGGAGCCATGGGACGGGCCGGCGGGCATCGTGCTCACCGACGGCCGCTACGCCCTGTGTACCCTCGATCGCAACGGCCTGCGGCCGGCGCGCTTCTGCATCACGCGCGACCGGCTGCTGACCGTCGCCTCCGAGACCGGTGTGTGGGACTACCGCCCCGAGGACGTGGTGAGGAAGGGTAAGCTCGGGCCCGGCGACATGATCGCTCTCGACCTCGCGACCGGCACCGTGCTTTTCTCGGCGGACATCGACCAGATCCTCAAGAGCCGCCATCCCTACAAGAGCTGGCTGCGCGCCGGCGTGCGTTACCTCGAGAGCGACCTGGTGGACGCGCGCCTGGCAGCCGAGCCCATGGACCGCGACACGCTGGCGCTCTACCAGAAGATGTTCAACGTCACCCAGGAGGAGCGCGACGACATCATCCGCGTGCTCGCCGAGGACGAAAGCGAGGCGGTGGGCTCGATGGGCGATGACACGCCGATGCCGGTGCTGTCGCATCAGGTGCGCCCGCTCTACGACTACTTCCGCCAACAGTTCGCGCAAGTCACCAACCCGCCGATCGACTCGCTGCGCGAATCCATCGTCATGTCGCTGCAGACGCAGATCGGAGCGGAATGCAACATCTTCGAGCCGGCGCCCGGGCACGCGCGCCAGATCGTGCTCGGCTCGCCGATCCTCTCGCAACGCAAGCTCCGTCAGATCCTCGCGCTCGAGGAGGTCAGTCACGAGTTTCTCGACCTGCAGTACGATCCGGCGACCGAGGACCTCGAGGCTGCGATCCTCAGGCTGTGCGCGCAGGCCGAGAGCGCGGTGCGAGAGGGCAAGCTGGTGCTGCTGCTGTCGGACCGCTATCTGGTGCGCGGCCGCATGCCGGCGCACGCCCTGCTCGTGACCGGGGCGGTGCACCACCACCTGGTGAAGACGGGGCTGCGCTGCAAGTGCAATCTGCTTATCGAGACCGGCACCGCGCGCGAGCCGCATCACTTCGCCTGCCTGCTCGGCTACGGCGCCACCGCCGTGTATCCCTACATGGCCTACCAGGTGCTGTTCGAGATGATGCGCGGCGGGCGCGTCAAGCTCGACTTCGCTGCGCGCCTCGAGCTCGGTCGCAGCTACCGCGCCGGGGTGCGCAAGGGACTCTTCAAGATCATGTCGAAGATGGGCATCTCGACGATCGCCAGCTACCGCAGCTCGCAGCTGTTCGAGATCGTCGGGCTCGCTGAGGAGGTGGTCGAGCTGTGCTTCACCGGCACCGAGAGCCGCGTGCAGGGCGCGGACTTCGCCGATCTCCAGGCGGACTTAAGCGCACTCGCCGCGCGCGCCTTCGATCCGCGCGCCGCGGTTGCCCAGGGCGGGCTGCTGAAGTACGTACACGGCGGCGAGTACCACATGTACAACCCGGACGTGATCGCCGCGCTCCAGGCGGCCGTGATCTGCGGCGACTACGCGTACTACCGCCTGTTTGCGCAGCTGGTGAACGAACGCCCGGCGGCGACCTTGCGCGACCTGCTGGCGCTCAAGCCGTGCTCATCCCCGGTGCCGCTGGCGGAAGTGGAGCCGGAAGAGGCGATTCTGGCGCGCTTCGACAGCGCCGGCATGTCGCTCGGGGCGCTCTCGCCCGAGGCGCACGAGGCGCTCGCCATCGCCATGAACCGCCTGGGGGCACGCTCCAACTGCGGCGAGGGGGGCGAGGATCCGGCGCGCTACCGCACCGAGAAGAACTCCAAGATCAAGCAGGTGGCCTCCGGGCGCTTCGGTGTGACGCCCGAGTACCTGGTGAACGCCGAGGTGCTGCAGATCAAGATCGCGCAGGGCGCAAAACCGGGCGAGGGTGGCCAGCTCCCCGGCCACAAGGTCAACGAGATGATCGCGACCTTGCGGTTCGCGCGCCCCGGAGTCGGACTGATCTCGCCGCCGCCGCATCACGACATCTACTCCATCGAGGACCTGGCGCAGCTCATCTTCGATCTCAAGCAGGTGAACCCGCAGGCGCTGGTGTCGGTGAAGCTGGTCGCCGAGCCCGGCGTGGGCACGGTCGCCGCGGGCGTCGCCAAGGCCTACGCGGACCTCATCACCATCTCCGGTTACGACGGCGGCACCGGTGCGAGCCCGCTGTCCTCGATCAAGTACGCCGGTACTCCCTGGGAGCTTGGGCTTGCCGAGACGCACCAGACGCTGCGCCGCAACGACCTGCGCCACCGCGTGCGGCTGCAGACCGACGGGGGCCTGAAGACCGGCCTCGACGTCGTCAAGGCCGCGCTCATCGGCGCGGAGAGCTTCGGTTTCGGCACGGCGCCCCTGGTGGCGCTCGGATGCAAGTACCTGCGCATCTGCCATCTCAACAACTGCACCACCGGGGTCGCGACCCAGCACAACGTGCTGCGCTCGAAGTACTTCACCGGGTTGCCGCAGATGGTGGTCAACTATTTCCGCTTCGTCGCCGCTGAGGTGCGCGAGATCCTCGCCGGCCTCGGCGCGCGCAGTCTCGCCGAGATCATCGGGCGCACCGATTATCTCGAGGCGCTTCCCGGTACCACCACCAGGCAGCGCAAGCTCGACCTCACCCCAATCCTGTCGCAGGCGGGGCTGGCGCGCGAGGTGCCGCAGTTCTGCACCACGGACAGCAACGCGCCGTTCGACCGCGGCGAGCTCGCCGAGCGCATGGTGGGCGACATGCTGCCGGCGATCGAGAGTCGCGGCGGCGGCGAGTGGCACTACGAGCTGAGCAACTTCCATCGCTCGATCGGCGCGCGCCTCTCCGGGGAGATCGCGCGCCGCTGGGGCAACTACGGCATGCAGGACGCGCCGCTCACCGTGCGGTGCACCGGCAACGCCGGTCAGAGCTTCGGCGCCTGGAACGCCGGTGGCCTGCACCTTTATCTCGAGGGCGACGCCAACGATTACGTCGGCAAGGGCATGGCGGCCGGCCGTATCGTGCTGCGCCATCCGCGCGGCGCGTGCTACGAGCCGCGCGAGACCGTCATCATGGGCAACACCTGTCTGTACGGCGCCACCGGCGGCGAGCTGTATGCGGCCGGCATGGCCGGCGAGCGCTTCGCGGTGCGCAACTCCGGTGCGCTGGCGGTGATCGAAGGCGCGGGCGACCACTGCTGCGAGTACATGACCGGAGGGGCGGTGTGCGTGCTCGGCCGCACCGGCGTCAACTTCGGCGCCGGTTTCACCGGCGGCTTCGCCTACGTCCTCGACCTCGAGCGCAACTTCGTTGATCGCTACAACCACGAGTTGATCGACATCAGCCGCGTCCACCCCGAAGCCATGCAGGCGAACGTGCAGCACCTGGAAGGCATGCTCGAGCGGCACGCCGACGAAACCGCCAGCGGCTGGGCCGCCGGCATCCTCGCCGACCTGCGCACCTACCTGCCGAAGTTCTGGGTGGTGAAGCCGAAGGCGGCCTCGATCGACTCGCTGATCGAGAACCTGCGCCGCGCGGCCTGAAGCGGAGCGCTCCATGGCCGACAGGAACCTGCAGTTTCTCGACATTCCGCGCGCCGACCCCGCCAAGGCGCCGGTGGAGGCGCGGCTGCGGGATTTTCGCGAGATCTATACGCCCTACGATGCCGCGACCGCCGCCCAGCAGGCGGGGCGCTGTCTCGCGTGCGGCAGTCCGTTCTGCGAATGGAAGTGCCCGGTGCACAACTACATTCCCAACTGGCTGAAGCTCATCGAGGAGGGCAACCTGTTCGAGGCGGCGGAGCTCTCGCACAAGACCAACTCGCTCCCGGAGGTATGCGGCCGCATCTGTCCGCAGGACCGGCTGTGCGAAGGCGCCTGCACACTCAATGACGGTCTGGGTGCGGTCACCATCGGCGCGATCGAGAAGTACATCACCGACGAGGCGTTGAAGCGCGGCTGGAAGCCCGACATGGCGCACGTGCGGTCCACGGGTCGGCGCGTGGCGGTGGTGGGGGCCGGGCCCGCCGGTCTCGGCTGTGCCGACATCCTGGTACGCAACGGCGTGCAGCCGGTGGTGTTCGATCGCCAGCCGCGCATCGGGGGACTGCTCACCTTCGGCATTCCGCCCTTCAAGCTCGAGAAGGAAGTGGTGGAGACGCGCCGCGAGCTCATGCAGGGCATGGGGGTCGAATTCCGCCTGGGCTGCGAGATCGGCGCCGACCTGTCGTTCGAGCGGCTGCTGGCCGAATACGACGCAGTGTTTCTCGGCATGGGAACCTATACCGCGGTGCGCGGCGGCTTCGCCGGCGAGGATCTGCCCGGCGTGCACGCCGCGCTTGCGTATCTCATTTCCAACATCAACCATGAGCTGGAGTTGCCGGGCGGCGCGGCGCAGCTGGTGAGCATGCGCGGCCAGCGCGTCGTGGTACTCGGCGGGGGCGACACCGCCATGGACTGCAACCGCACCGCCGTGCGCCAGGGTGCGGTCTCGGTCACCTGCACCTACCGGCGCGACGAGACTCACATGCCGGGCTCACGGCGCGACTACCGCAACAGCTGCGAGGAGGGCGTGCAGTTCCTGTTCAACACTCAGCCGATCGAGATCGTGGGCGCGGAACGGGTCGAGGGTGTGAAGCTGGTGACGACGCGACTCGGGGAGCCGGACGGGCGCGGGCGGCGCGTGCCGCAGGTCGTCGCCGGCTCGGAGCAGATCGTGCCGGCGGATGCGGTCATCGTCGCCTTCGGTTTCCTGCCGAGTCCGCCGCGCTGGTTCGACGGCCACGACATCCGCGTGGCTGCCGACGGCCGCGTGCGCGTATCGGCCTCGGCCACGCGGCCGTTTCAGACCACGCATCCTAAGGTTTTCGCCGGCGGGGACATGGTGCGCGGCTCGGATCTGGTCGTAACCGCGGTGTTCGAGGGCCGGGAGGCCGCGCGCGGGATTCTCGATTACCTGGGAGTCGGTTAGATCGCAGTGCGCAAAAAAAGCCCCGCGGGTGAGCGCGGGGCTTACAACACTTTCGCCGTTCAACCGACCCGGTGGTTCGCTGTCAGCTCCGTCCGGAGCGCGCGCTAAAGTGACTCTATCGAGCGAGTCGGCGCAGCTCTCCGGCATGTCGCGTCATCACGAGCATCTAAACTTTCCGGCTGAAACGTTGGAGCCGAGGCTCCGGCTTCTATCGCGAGGCCGGCGTGTTCATCCACGCCCTCTTTCGTTCCTGACAGTGGCCAAAAGTTGGTCGCCGTCTTCACCCGTGCCCGCGTCGATCCCCGAGTTCTGTACTTGTGAAACCCTCTCTATCCCTCTCCGAGCCCTGTTTGCTTATCCGCATCACCGCCGTGGGGCGCCTACGGGCAGGTGACATAAAGTCCTTTGCGCACCGGTACTTTCGCGACTTAATTGTACCCGTTCCAAAGGAAAAAGGCATGTCGTAATTTGTCGACACCAGGTGCCGGATGGCCCAGGCGCACCTCAGCGCGCGAGCCTGACCGCGAAGCGCACGCCGCTCCCGTCGGGCAGGTTCTCGGCCCTGGCCTCCCCGCCGTGGAACTCGGCGATCAGCCGCACGATGTAGAGGCCGAGCCCAAAATGCGGCCGAGTGTCGGGATCCGGAGGCGATTGGCTGCCATGTGGGCGCGATTGCCACAGCGACTCGAACAGCCTGCCGTGGAGCTGCGGCGGCAGCGGAGCGCCCAGGTTGTCGACCTCGAGCACGGCGGCGCCAGGCTCGAGCTTCAGGCGCACGGTGATGAGCGCGCCCACGGGCGAGAAGTCCACGGCGTTGTCGACGAGCTTGTCGAGCATCTGCACAATGAGATCTGGGGCGGCCTCGAGCGACACCGGCTCGGCGGGCAGCTCGGCGCTGAAACGGCGCTGCGCAAAGGCGCCACGGTAGGCCGCCACGGCGGAAGCGATCAGCGGCACCAGGTCGCAGCGCGTGCGCTCCGCCCCCGTGATCGCTTCCTCGACGCGGGTCGCCGCCCCCATCGCGATGAGGATCGCGTTCAGCCGCTCGCTCCCCTGGCGGGCGCGCTCGAGGTAGGTCCGCGCGCCGGGCGAGAGCTCCGCCTCGGTCTCCAGGTTCTCGAGCGAGGAGCGCACGATCGTGAGCGGCGTGCGGATCTCGTGCGCGAGCTTTCCGGCGAGCGTGCGCAGATAGCCGGTGTACTCGTTGAGGCGCGCGAGCAGCGTAGAGAAGCTGCGCGCGACGTCGCCCAGCTCATCGCGCGCGCGGGTATCGGGGAAAGTGGTGACGATCCCGGTGCGGGTGAGGGCCGATTCGCTCGCCCGACGCAGGCGCGAGAGCCGCAGGGCGAGCCAGGCGGCGAAGGCGAACATGCCGACGAAGGCGATGAGCGAGGTCGCCAGCGTGAAGTTCAGCATGCGGGTGAGGGCGCGATCGCGCAACCGCCCCCACCGTTCGGTGGTCTGGGTCACCTCGAGCGTGCCGATGAGCCCGTGGCGGTCGCGGTCGTAGATCGGCGCCTGTGACTCGAGCGGCGGCCGCACCCCGGGACGGTCGACGAAGCGCCGGTACAACCGCGTGAGCAGCGGCGGCGGATCGGAGTCGAGATCGACCACCTGCGCGAGGGCATCGACGCGCGCCAGCATCTGGCCGGTCGGCGCCGTGACCACGAGCTTCAGCCCCGGTTGTGCGAACTGCTCCAGATAGGTGGTCAGCTCGGGCGCGGCCACGATCAGCTGTCCCTGGGTATGCAGGTCGGCCGGGCGCAGCATGCCGTAGCTCGAGGGCGCCGCCCCACGCTGGTCGCGGTCGTCGATCAGCACTCCGAAGCCGCCGCCGAGCATTGACAGCGGCACGCGCGCCTCGAGCCGGTAGCCGGTCGGCGTCGGCTGCCAGGAGCCGCGGATCCGCGGCTCGATCACCGCCAGGTCCTCGCCATACTCGCCCGCCTCGACGCGGCGCGCGGTGAGCGTGCCCGGGCCGGAGGCCGCAAAAAACACCTGCTGCTCGGCGCCCTCGCGGTTCTGAAACCCGAACCACACGCGGTCACCCATGGCGGCGGGGTCGAGACTGGAGGCGCCCGGCGCGTCGAAAACCAGGTGCGGATCGCGCACGTCGAGCAGCACGTACAGCACGCGGTCGTAGACGCCGGTGAGCACGCCGAAGCGGTGCTCGTCGTCTTTCTTGAACCACACCCAGGCCGCAGGCAGCTGCGGCCAGTCGTCCGCGTAGCCGTCGATGAGAGGCGCCGCGCTCAGCACCAGCGGCTCGAGGTCGTACGGCCCGGGCTTTGGAGCCGTCTGCGCAGCGGCGGTATCGACGGGCGCGCGGTACATGAGATCGACCCGGCCCTGGAGCGAGGCGGCTACGGTGTCGGCGACCGCAAGCAGCGAGCTGCTCTCTCCCTGGCGCAGCGCGGATTCCATCTCGCGCGCGTAGCGGCAGCCCGCCCACGGCAGCACCAGGGTGGCGAGGCCGAGCAGCAGGAGTTTCAGGCGCAGCGACATGCGGTGCGGTCGTACCGCTTACTCGGCCCAGCGATAGCCCATGCCGTACGCGGTCTGCACCGCGTCGAACTTCGGGTCCACGGCCTGGAACTTGCGGCGGATGCGCTTCACGTGCGAGGTAATGGTGTTGTCGTCGAGCACGACGTTGGCCGCGTCCATGAGCTGCTGGCGGTTGCGAACGTGGCCCGGATGGCGGGCGAGCGCGTGCACGATCCAGAACTCGGTGAGCGACAGCAGCACCACCTTGCCGTCCCACTGTGCCTGCATCCGCTCGGCATCGAGGGTGAGGGCGCCGCGGCGGATGACCTCGCCGGGCTCCTCGGGCCGGCGCAATGCCTCGACGCGCCGGAACAGCGCGTTCACGCGCGCCACCAGATGCGCAAGGCTCAGGTCCTTGGTGAGGAAGTCATCCGCTCCGAGGCGCAGCCCCGAGACGGCATCGAGCTCGGTGTCGCGCGCGGTGAGGAAGATGATCGGCAGCTCGGCCGAGCGCGCCCGCAGCTGCCGGCACAGCTCGAAGCCGCCTTCCGGCTCGTCCTCGAGCGAGATGTCGATGACGGCCAGATCGGGCAGGCGTGCGCCGAAGGCCGCCAGCGCCAGTGCGCGGCTGGCGTAAGTACGCACGCTGTAGCCCTCGCGCTCGAAGGCCGCGGCGTAGTTGTCACGGATGGCCGCTTCGTCCTCGACGATGGCTATCAGACGTTTCATGGGCGACAGGCTACCGCCGCAGCGCGGCGCGCGGAAGCCGAACGCGTCGACACTTTTCGCCATCATTGGCCCGCAGCGTGCCCGTTTGACGCCGGCACGCGGCCCGCGGCGTGCGTTGCAATGCAGTCATATGGCAACGCGGCTCCACTTGACCCCGCGGGCGCTCGCCAACTGGCTGGCGCTTCTCGCGCTGCTGGCGCTCGGTGTTGTCTGGCCGGTCTGAGGCCGGACGCACCGCTCCACGGCGCGTCGATCCCGGGGCGGCTAGAACGCGCTGAGTCCGGTCAGTTCCCGCCCGATGCTCAACTGGTGGATTGTCTCGGTTCCCTCGTAGGTGATGACGCTCTCGAGGTTGAGCATGTGGCGGATGGGCGCGAACTCGGCGCTGATACCGGCGCCGCCCAGCATGTCGCGGCAGTCGCGCGCGATGTCGAGCGCCATGCGGCAGTTGTTCCACTTGGCGAGCGACACGTGCGCGGGCTGCATGGTACCGGCATCCTTCAGCCGCCCGAGCTGCAGCGCCAGCAGCTGTGCGGTGGTGATACGCCGCGCCATATCGGCGAGCCGCACCTGGATCGTCTGGTTCTGCGCGAGCGGCCGGCTGAAGAGCGTGCGCGTCGCGGTGTACTCGAGCAGCTGTTTGAGGCACGCCTGTGCGGCGCCGATCACTCCCCAACAGATGCCGTAGCGCGCCTGCGTGAGACACGACAGCGGGCCCTTGAGCCCGGTCACTCCGGCCAGCACCTGACTCTCCGGCACCACCACGTTGTCGAAGTAGAGCGCCGCGGTGATCGAGGCGCGCAGCGAGAACTTGTGGTGGATTTCGGGCGCGGTGAAGCCCGGCGCGCCGCGCTCGACCAGGAAGCCGCGGATGCCCTCGGGCGTCATGGCCCACACCACCGCGACGTCGGCGATCGCCCCGTTGGTGATCCACATCTTCGCGCCGTTCAGCACCCAGTCCCGGCCGCGCTTCTTGGCGTGCGTCTTCATGTTGGCGGGATCGGAGCCGCCCTGCGGCTCGGTGAGCCCGAAGCAGCCGATCAGCTCGCCGCGCGCCATGCCCGGCAGGTACTTCTGCCGTTGCTCCTCGGAGCCGAAGGCGAAGATCGGGTACATGCACAGCGACGACTGCACCGAGACGAAGCTGCGAATGCCGGAGTCACCGCGCTCGAGCTCCTGGCAGATGAGCCCGTATGAGATGGCGTTGAGGCCGGCGCAGCCGTAGCCGTGGATCGAGGAGCCGAGCAGTCCGAGCTCCGCCAGCTTCGGTATCAGCTCCTTCGGGAAGCGGTGCTCCTCGAAGCAGCGCTGGATGACCGGCAGCACCTCGGCGTCCACCAGCCTCGCAACCGAGTCCTGCACGATACGCTCCTCGTCGCTGAGCGCGGCGCGTACTCCGTACAGATCCAGCGGGTCGAGAGCGGAAGCGCGCTGCGGTTCGGCGGCCTTGTCCACTTGAGGGCTCTCCATGTTGCGTGCCGGCGGGTATCGTATCCTAGAAAACCGGCTGGAGATTTCCGCGGGCGGGGGATGAATCATGAAGATTCCCGAAATCATCGTGGTCGAGACCGTGCACCAGCCGGGCAGCCTCGCCAAGGTGCTGCAGGTGATCGCGGACGCGGGACTCGCGATCGAGCATCTCACCGCGCTGCGGCGCGACCAGGGGAAGACCCTCTGGGAGATCACGGTGGAGATGGACGAGGAGGCCGACCGCTCGCTGTACCAGCGCATCGACGCGCTGCCCACCGCGCGCTTCGTCGGCAAGTCCGACCGTGTCTTCAACCGTCACCGCGGCGGCAAGATCCGCACCATTTCCACCGTGCCCATCACCACCCGCCAGATGCTGCGCGACCTGTACACCCCGGGCGTGGCGCGCGTGGCGCTCGCGATCCGCGACGACCCGGAGGCGGCGCGCGAGTTCACCGCCCTCGATCACACCGTCGCCATCATCACCAACGGCACGGCGGTGCTCGGACTCGGCAACATCGGCCCGCTCGCGGGGCTGCCGGTCATGGAGGGCAAGGCGGCGCTGTTCGCCGACCTGGTCGGCATCAGCGGCGTGCCGATCCTCATTCGCGAGACCGATCCCGCGCGCATCGTGCCGATCATCGCCGGCATCGAGATGTCCTTCGGTGCGATCCAGCTGGAGGACTTCGCAGCTCCCGAGTGCTTCGAGATCGAGGCGCAGCTGCGGCGGCTGCTCGACAAGCCGGTGCTGCACGACGACCAGCACGGCACCGCCGTCGTGGCACTCGCGGCGCTCATCAACGGCGTGCGCAATGCGCACCTGACGCTAGGTAACAGCGTCGTCGGGCAGATCGGGCTCGGCGCGGCCGGCATGGGGATCGTGCGCCTGCTCCAGGCCCGCGGCGTCGGCCACATCCTCGGCACCGACCGCAACCCCGCGGCCGTGGAGCGCCTCACCGCGCTGGGCGGTGAAGGCTGCACGCTCGAGCAGCTGATGCAGCGCGCTGACATCGTGATCGCCACCACCGGAGTGAAGGGCCTCATCAGGCCGGAGTGGGTCCGACCGGGTCAGGTGATCCTCGCGCTCTCCAACCCGGAGCCCGAGATCGAGCCGCTGGTGGCGCGCGCGCATGGCGCGGCGTTTGCCGCCGACGGCAAGGGCGTCAACAACGTGCTCGCCTTCCCGGGGCTGTTCAAGGGAGCGCTCGAAGCCCGGGCGCGGCAGTTTTCCGACGCGATGCTGATCGCCGCGGCTGAGACGATCGCGGGGCTGGCGCGCGGCGATGAGCTGGTGCCCGATCCGCTCGACAAGGAAGTTCACGAGAAAGTCGCGGCAGCGGTTCGCGCGGCGGCGGCGACCGGCTCCTGAAGACCCGCGCCTGCCGCAGTCCTACCAGCGGCAGGTTGCGGGAGTCGAAGGCCTCAGGCGGCGGCCATCAGGCCGCGGAGCTTGCCGAGGGCCGCGGCCTCGATCTGGCGGATGCGCTCGGCGGATATGCCGTACTTGTCGGCCAGCTCGTGCAGCGTCGCCTTGTCGTCGGACATCCAGCGCCGCTCGACGATGTCGCGGCTGCGCGCATCGAGCGCATCGAGCGCACCACGCAGGTTGCTCGAGGAGCTCGCCGCGTTCTCGGCCGCCTCGACGTGCTGCGCCGGGTCTGCGTCCGGAGCCGGGAGGTAGGCCGCCGGCGTGTAAGCCTCCTCGTCGTCGGTCTCGGGCGCCGGGTCGAAGGACAGATCGCGGGCGGCGAGGCGCTTCTCCATTTCGGTGACTTCGCTCACCGAGACCCCGAGGTCGCGCGCGACCGCCGCGGTCTCCTCGGCCGACAGCCAGGCGAGGTTCTTCTTCAGACGGCGCAGGTTGAAAAACAGCTTGCGCTGCGCCTTGGTGGTGGCGATCTTCACCAGTCGCCAGTTGCGCAGCACATACTCATGGATCTCAGCGCGGATCCAGTGAACTGCGAACGACACCAGCCGTACATTCATCGCAGGGTCGAAGCGCTTGACCGCCTTCATGAGGCCGACGTTACCCTCCTGGATGAGGTCGCCGACCGGCAGGCCATAGCCGCTGTAGCCGCGCGCGATGTGCACCACGAAACGCAGGTGCGAAAGCACCAGCTGTCGCGCGGCGGCCAGGTCGTCCTGCGAACGGAAGCGCTCCGCGAGGCGGTGCTCCTCTTCGCGGCTCAACACCGGAATACGGCTGACCCGATCGAGGTAGGCGTCGAGGCTCCCCAGTGGGCCGGCGAGTGCATGGTCCCCCACGCGGGTAACCAGTGCGGTACCTGCAGTCATGAGATCTCCCGTGGCTTGCTTACGCATTCTAGCAGTCGACTCCTTGGAGTGCTAAAGCTCGGGAAAGTTCCGCCGGAACAGGGTCCGCCCGGCCAGGACAAACAACAGGTTACGAGGCTTCTCGGAGGGCTGGAATCCCTCTTCAGAGGGGGCCTGCGGGGCGCGTCCGGGGCAGGGGCGCCGCACTGGCGGCCCAGGCCGGCGCAGGCGTACAGTCCCGCCCGGGCTCAGGCCCACTGAGGGCTCGCCCGCTTAGCAGAAGAATAACCGGGGGAGTCGCTTATGCCCGCTCTGCTGTCGCTCTGGCTGCCCGTCGTGCTGGCGGCCGTGATCGTATTCGTCGCGAGCTCGATCATTCATATGACGCCGCTCTGGCACCGGAGCGACTTGCCGAAGATGCCGCGGGAGGAGGAGGCGCTGAACGCCCTGCGGCCGCTCGCGATTCCTCCCGGGGACTATTTTCTGCCGCGCGCCGCGAGCATGCGCGAGATGCGCACTCCTGAGTTCAAGGAGAAGATGGCCAAGGGCCCGGTGGCGGTTCTGACCGTGATGCCCAACGGACCAATCGCGATGGGCAGGAACCTGGCGCAGTGGTTCCTGTTCCTGGTGGTCGTCAGCATCTTCGTGGCGCTGGTCACCGGCCACACGCTGCCGATCGACACGCCCTACCCGCGGGTGTTCGAGATCGCGGGCACCGTCGCGTTCGTGGGGTATGGGCTGGCACTGTGCGAGCTGTCGATCTGGTATCGGCGCGCCTGGAGCCTGACGCTCAAGTCGCTCCTCGACGCCGTGATCTACGCCGCCCTCACCGCCGGCACCTTCGGCTGGCTGTGGCCGCGCTGAGCGCGATGCGCTTCACGGATCGCGAGGGTTATGTCGCAGGAGGCGCAGCAGGGCGGCGGCGCTGCGGAAAGTACTTAGGCCGGCTGGCGAAAAACTTAAGAGTGCGTCACGTACGCCTGACATAAGCGGTGCTCTGATAGACTCTCTAAATAAAGAGGATGCCGACGGGACGTCGCTACCAATGAATCAGGGTCGTTCTCTTCGCTGGGCCCCCTTGGGCTGCCTGCTGATCGCCGCCGCCGCATTCCATTCCGCCGCGTCCCTGGCTGCCGATTCCGGCGGCGCGCTGGTACGCATCCGCCTGCCCTACGCGGGGTCCTCGCGCCTCGACGCGCCGGCGCTGCACTCGAGCGCGGCGCTGGTGCTGGATACCACCAGCTCCACGGTCCTGTACGCGCGGCGCTCGGACGTCGCCATGCCGATCGCCTCGATCACCAAGCTGATGACGGCGCTCGTGGTCACGGAGGCCGGCCAGCCGCTCGATGAGCCGATTACCATCACGCCCGAGGATCGCTGGAGCGGCAAAGGTGGTTTCTCGCGTCTGCTCCTCGGTACGCACCTGACGCGCGGCGACCTGATGCACCTCGCTCTCATGGCCTCGGAGAACCGTGCGGCGCACGCGCTTGCCCGCAACTTCCCGGGCGGCCTCGAGGCATGCGTTGCGGCGATGAACGCCAAGGCGCGCGAGCTCGGCATGAGCAACGCGCACTTCGTCGAGCCGACCGGACTCTCGGACGAGAACGTCGCGAGCGCGGAGGATCTGTCCAAGCTGGTGATGGCGGCGGCGAAGATTGCGGCGATCCGCGAGTATTCGACCGACAGCCACTTCGACGTGCACGTCGGCCGCAGCGTGCTGCGCTTCCGCAGCACCGATTCCCTGACTTCCAAGGCCGACTGGGACATCGTGGTGCAAAAGACCGGCTACATCTCCGAGGCCGGCCGCTGCCTGGTGATGCAGGCGGTGTTCGATGACCGCGCATTCGTCATCGTGCTGCTCAATTCCTACGGCAAGCGCACCCGCGTGGCGGATGCCCGCCGCGTGCGCCGCTGGGTCGAGTCGCAGGCGCACATCGCGCACGTGACGGCGACTGCCGCGACCACCTGAGTCCTTTCAGCCGCGCGGCTCGATGCTGCGCAGATGGCGCGTCGCCGACAGCCACGCCCCGAGCCACCCGAGCACCACGCCCGCTCCCAGCAGCACGCCGACTTCCTCGAGCGACGGCCCGGTGAGCACGTAGCGGCTGCCGTAGAGGCGCGCCAGGTTCGCGACCGACTCGTCAAGCACCGCGATGGCGAGCGCCACGATGCCCCAGGCGAGCAGCGCGCCCCCTAGTCCGTACAGCACTCCGGTGTAGAGAAACGGGCGGCGCACGAAGGAGTTCGATCCGCCGACCAGCTTGGTCACCTCGATCTCGGCACGGCGGCCGGCAATCTCGAGCCGGATGGTGTTGCCCACGACCGCGAGCACGCCGGCGCCGAGCAGCGCCGCGGCGATCAGCAGCAGCTGCCGCAGCACGTCCAGGATCGCGTTGAAGCGCATTACCCACTGTGAGTCGACCTCGACCAGATCGACCTCCGGCCAGGCGGTGAAGTAGTGGCGCAGCGCCTCGAGCGCCGCGCTCGAGGTGTACTCAGGGCGCGGGCGTACGTGCAGCATGTTCGGCAGCGGATTCTCCTTGAGAGCCGCGAGCGCATCGCCGAAGCCGGAGTACCTGCGGAAGTCCTCCAGCCCCTGTTCGGCGGAGATCAGCTGCACCTGCGCCACGTCCGCGCGCTGCTGCGCCGCCGCGGCCAGCTGCTTCCCCTTGGCGAGCGGCACATCGCTCTTCAGGTACACCGACAGCTCGATCGCGTTGGCGAAGTTGCCGGTCGCGGCCTGTGCGTTGGTCACCAGCAGCCGCAGCGCGGCCGGCAGCGCCAGCGCCAGCGCGATCACCAGCAGCGTGAGCAGCGTCGCGAGCGGGCTGCGCGACAGCCGCCCGAGCGAGCCTAACAGCGCCTGCAGGTGTCGCGAGCCCGAGACCGCGAGGCTCATCGGGTCGCCACCACGCTCGGCAGCGTGTCGGCGGCGCCGCCGAGCAGCTGCCCGGCCTCGAGCGCGAGTACGCGCTGGCCGAACTCGTGCACCAGCTGCAGGTCGTGGGTCGCCACCACCACGGTGACGCCGACGTCCTGAAAGCGCCGGAACAGCCGCATCACCTCGCGCGACAGGTCGGGATCGAGGTTGCCGGTCGGCTCATCGGCGATCAGCAGCGCCGGCTTGCTCACCACCGCGCGCGCGATGCCGACGCGCTGCTGCTCGCCGACCGACAGCTCGAGCGGCAGCAGCCGCTCCTTGCCGAGCAGTCCCACCTGATCGAGCGCCGCCCGCACCCGCTTGTCGATCTCGCGCAGCGGCGTCGCCGCGACCGCGAGCGGCAGTGCGACGTTGTCGAACACCGGCCGGTCGGGCAGCAGCTTGTGATCCTGGAACACCACGCCGATGTGACGCCGGAAGGCGGGGATGTGCCGCGGCCTCAGGGTGTGGGTGTTGCGCCCGTTTACCAGCACGTTGCCGCGTGTCGGTCGCTCGAGCAGCGCGATCAGCTTGAGCACCGTGCTCTTGCCGGCGCCCGAGCGGCCGGTGAGAAACACCATCTCGCCGTTATGCACGTTGAAGCTGACGTTGTTGAGCGCCTCGCGTCCGTTGGCGTAGCGCTTGCTCACGCGATCGAAAATGATCATGCCCCGGCCGACCCTTCGACCAGGGCCTGGGCGAACGCCGCGGCGTCGAATTCGCCGAAGTCATCGAGGCTCTCGCCGACGCCGACGAAGCGGATCGGGAGCTTGAGGCTCTGCGCGATGGCGATGACGATGCCGCCCCTGGCGGTGCCGTCGAGCTTGGTGAGCGCGAGCCCGGTGACGCCGACCGCCGCGTGGAACTGCCGCGCCTGCGCGAGCGCGTTCTGCCCCTGGTTGGCATCGAGTACCAGCAGCACCTCGTGGGGCGCGGAGCTGTCGCCGCGCTGGATGACGCGCCGCACCTTCTTCAGCTCTTCCATGAGGTGCGACTGGCTGTGCAGCCGGCCGGCGGTGTCCGCGAGCACCACGTCGATGCCGCGGGCGCGTGCCGCCTCGAGCGCGTCGAACACCACCGCGGCCGGATCGGCGCCGGGCAGCTGCGCGGCGAACTGCGCGCCCGAGCGCTCCGCCCACACCTTGAGCTGCTCGATCGCGGCGGCGCGGAAAGTATCGCCGGCGGCGAGCAGCACGCTGTCGCCGGCCGCGGCGCAGCGCCCCGCCAGCTTGCCGATGGTGGTGGTCTTGCCCGAGCCGTTCACCCCGACGACCAGGATCACGAACGGCTTGCGGGCGTGATCGATGACGAGCGGCTGCGCGCAGGGGGCGAGGATCTCGACGATCGCCGCCTCGAGAGCGGCGATCAGCGCGCCGCTGTCGGCGAGCTCGCGCCGGGCGACGCGCTGCCTGAGCTCACCGAGAATGCGCTCGGTGGCCTCAACGCCGACATCGGCCGTGATGAGGCGTGTCTCGAGCTCCTCGAGGATCGCAGCGTCGATTTGCCGGCCGGTGAAAAGATCGGCGAGGTCGCGGGTGAGCCAGGAGTTACCGCGCTGCAGCCGCTCGCGCAGCCGCGCGAGGAACCCCGGCCGGTCACCGGCCGCGGCGGCTTTATCCTGCGGCGCGCGTCTGAGCATGCGCCATTGTAGCGGGGGGCGGGCCGCGGCGCGGCCGCCGTGTGGCGCACAGCCTGCGCGCGCTGGCGGGAGTACGCTTACGGCGAGAAGGGACGCATGGTGCGGTCCCGAGGTGCAAAGTCGGTGGCGTTGAAGCGCAACACGAGCGGCCACCCGGGAGGGCGCGCCACCGTTCCGCGGAGCCTGCCACGCGCCGCGCGCGGCGCGCAGGCGCGCGTGCTGCGGATCATCGGCGGCGCCTGGCGCGGCAGGAAGCTGCGCTTTCCGCGGGACGCGGACATCCGCCCGACGCCCGACCGGGTGCGCGAGACGCTGTTCAACTGGCTGGCAGCGCGCGTCCCGGGCGCGCGCTGCCTTGATCTGTTCGCCGGCAGCGGCGCTCTCGGGCTCGAGGCCCTGTCGCGTGGGGCCGCGCAGGTTACCTTCATCGAGCACGACACGGCCGCGGCGCGCGAGCTCCACGCGAGACTCGCCGAGTGGGGCGCGCAGGGTGGCGAGGTCGAGCGCGCCGACGCGTTGCGCTACCTCGAGGGCGCGGCGCGCCCCTTCGATGTGGTGTTTCTCGATCCG